>CERC01036360.1_pt1 | contig 29610 bp, 27 predicted proteins | sample 530921 | NCBI WGS metagenome assembly CERC01 (sample SAMEA2621099, study PRJEB7988) | marine metagenome | isolation source: saline water (ENVO:00002010), including
CCCTGTTGCTACTTATCGAGGAACTACGATTGATGGCGGTAACTTTATAGCGCGCATCGATTTTTCAGATAACTCATGGAGCGGTATCTGGAATGGTGGCTCAGATGGCAAAGTTGGTGTGAGTGGTGAAAACGTTGTCGGTCAAGTTGGCTTTACAGTAACGAAAGGTTCTATTGATGGGATTAATTTTTCTGCTGCTTCAAGTGAGCTAGGTGCGAAAGATGGCTCTGTTACAGGCAGTGTAAATGGCGCCTTATTTGGTGGTAGTGCTCAGAGTGTTGCTGGTATGGTTGATATAGAGAAGACAACAGGGAGTTATACCAATAAACAGCATGAAACTATCTTCGAAGGTGTAAATACAAAGATTAGAGTGCCTAATTAAAGAATACTTAATCAGATGAAAAACCAAGGCTCGCGCCTTGGTTTTTTTTTGTATTTTTCTTTACTCTTGGGTTGAATCGAAGTAGCCTTTCAATTGTATATAACCCTTTATTTTATAAGGAGTTACCCGAGTTGAAAGCTGGGTTATTCGCTTTAGGTAGATCTATGTTTGGGAGCTTGAGGGATCTTGCTCCAATTGTGTTAGTTATCGCATTTTTTCAGGTAGTGGTCTTACAGCAGTCGGTTCCAGATTTTGTGGGTTTGGTGACTGGATTGCTATGTGTTGTAGCGGGGTTAACTTTCTTTATTTATGGCCTAGAGATGGGGCTTTTCCCCATCGGTGAGAGTATGGCCCATGCTTTTGCGCGTAAAGGCAGTGTCTTTTGGCTACTTACTTTTGCTTTTTCTCTAGGTTTTGGAACAACTGTTGCTGAACCTGCCTTAATTGCTGTCGCTGCCGAAGCTGCGAGTGTGGCTGCCGCGGGTGGAATGATTGAGGTGGGTGAGGAGTCTCAGCATAGTTATGCTTCTGGCTTACGTTATACCGTTGCTTTCTCTGTGGGTTTGGCTATTGTTTTAGGCGTCCTGCGAATACTTAAAGGTTGGTCGATTCAGTACATGATAATTGCAGGCTATATGCTTGTTGTGATTATGACTATGTTTGCGCCAAGGGAAATTATAGGGATTGCTTACGATTCTGGCGGCGTTACCACTTCGACAATTACGGTTCCGTTAGTTACAGCCTTAGGTGTAGGTTTAGCTTCATCAATCGAGGGACGTAATCCTATGATTGATGGTTTTGGCTTGATCGCTTTTGCATCATTAACGCCTATGATTTTTGTTATGGTATACGGGATGGTGATCTGATGGAGTTGTTGAATCAATTTATTCAGATAACCCTTTCAACCATTAAAGATGTTATTCCTATTGCGCTGATTATTTTTGGCTTTCAGTTCTTGGTAATTAGGCGTCGTATTGCTAATTTGCGTAAAGTCTTAATTGGTTTTGCTTACGTAATTATTGGGCTGGCTCTGTTTTTGTTAGGCCTAGAAAAAGCGCTGTTTCCTATTGGGCGCTTAATGGCAGAGCAGTTGACTGATCCTGATTTCATTCGAGGCTGGAGTGGTTCTGTTGCTGGAGCACTGCACTGGAGTGATTATTTCTGGGTTTACATATTTGCTTTTGCTATCGGCGCGAGTACAACGATTGCAGAGCCTTCTTTGATTGCTGTGGCGATTAAAGCACATGAAGTCTCTGGTGGGGCTATCGGTATTTGGGGGTTACGAATCGCTGTCGCTATTGGTGTGGCAGTAGGGATTTCATTAGGTACTTGGCGAATTGTTACGGGTTACCCTATTCATTGGTTTATTATTTCTGGCTACGTTGTGGTCGTGATACAAACTTTCTTTGCGCCGAAAATGATTGTGCCGCTGGCTTATGATTCTGGTGGGGTAACAACATCAACGGTTACTGTGCCGTTGGTTGCAGCGTTGGGGCTAGGGCTTGCTGAGACAGTGCCTGGTCGAAGCGCTTTAATAGATGGATTTGGTTTGATTGCATTTGCTAGTTTGTTTCCGATGATTACAGTGATGGCTTATGCTCAAATTTCTGAATTTCGTGGAAAGCGTAATCAGGTAACTGACTAGAATTAGTCAAAGAGGCAGATATGCATTTTAAGTTATTAGTGGTTTTTGTCGAAGACTCAAAGACAGATGCTGTCATGAAGGCAGCTAGGGAAGCGGGTGCTACAGGTGCTACAGTCATTAATAATGCGCGTGGTGAAGGGGTTACCAAAACTAAAACCTTTTTTGGCTTAACCTTAGAGACTCAGCGAGATGTCGTCCTTTTTATTGTTGAAGAGCACTTAAGCCGAAAGATTTTGGAAACTATATCTGAAGTTGCTGAGCTTGATGAGCAGCCGGGCAGAGGAATAGCAATACAGATTGATGTTGAGGATGCGGTAGGTGTGGCGCATCAAGTAGAAAAGTTAGCAAATCTGGTTGAGGATGAACTATGAATTCGTCAAGAAAGGTTGTTAGGGCTCAAGATGTTATGACTGATGAGTTCGCTATTATTGATGGTCTGATTACAGTGAAAGAGGCGTTGCAGATATTTAAAGAGCGTGGTGCCAAGGTTCTGATAATTGATAAGCGGCATGAAGATGATGAATATGGCCTATTGTTATTATCTGATATAGCTAAAAATGTTGTTGCTAAAGATCGTTCGCCAGAGCGTGTGAATGTTTATGAAGTAATGGCTAAGCCATTGATCTCAGTTGATCCTCAAATGGATATTCGTTACTGCGCGCGGTTGTTTGAGAGCTTTGGTTTAGCTCATGCGCCAGTGATAGAGGCTGATAAGGTCTTAGGTGTTGTTAATTATCACAATATTGTATTAAAAGGTTTGCTGGAAAATTAGTTAATAAAAAGCCTGCTAAAAGCAGGCTTTTTATTATGTGGAGCCTGCCTTGTTATTGGCGTGCTGCTTTCAATGTGTCAGCAATTAAATAGGCTAGCTCTAGTGCTTGCTCACCATTGAGGCGAGGGTCGCAATGGGTGTGATAGCGGTCTGCTAGATCCTGCTCGGAAATCATATAAGCACCACCAATACACTCTGTTACATTCTGCCCCGTCATTTCAAAGTGCACACCGCCGGCATGTGTCCCTTCTGCACGATGTACTTCAAAGAAACCTTTCATCTCTTTTAAAATTGCATCGACGCTTCGAGTTTTATAGCCACTGGATGCTTTGATTGTATTGCCATGCATTGGGTCTGAACTCCAGATGACCTGATGTCCGCCGTTTTTAACTGCGCGGACTAAAGGTGGGAGGAAGTCAGTGATTTTCTCGGCACCCATACGGGCAATTAAGGTGATACGGCCAGCTTCGTTATTCGGATTTAATACTGCTAGTAGTTTTTCTAGATCATCAGGTTTTGTTGTAGGACCCACTTTTATGCCGATAGGGTTTTTCACACCGCGGAGGAACTCTACATGGGCATGATCGGGTTGGCGTGTTCGGTCACCGATCCATAGCATATGAGCGGAGCAGTCGTACCAGTTACCAGAGAGGCTGTCTTGACGAGTCAGGGCCTCTTCATAACCCAAAAGTAGTGCTTCATGAGAAGTGTATAGTGACGTCTCATGCAGTTGAGGCGTGTTTGTCGCATTAATGCCGCAGGCTTCCATAAAACGAATTGACTGGTCTATTTGATCAGCTAGGTTCTGGTATTTCTTACATAGCGGACTTTTGGTGACAAAGTTCTGATTCCAGGCATGTACTTGGTGTAGGTCTGCAAAGCCGCCACGTGAGAATGCGCGTAGGAGGTTGAGTGTAGATGCTGCTTGATGGTATGCGGTCACAAGACGTTCAGGATCAGCTTGTCGAGCATCGTTAGTAAATTCAATGCCGTTAACAATATCGCCGCGATAACTAGGCAGTTCAATGCCGTTGCTGCTTTCCATATCACTGGATCGTGGCTTGGCATATTGGCCTGCAATTCTACCCACTTTTACAACAGGGCAGCTGGCAGAGAATGTCATGACAATTGCCATCTGCATTAATACTTTGAATGTATCCTTGATCTTATCGGCGTTGAATTCGCTGAAGCTCTCGGCGCAGTCACCGCCTTGTAGAAGAAAAGCCTTCCCTTTAGCTACTTTGGCTAAATCATTTTGTAGTTGATTTATTTCGCCGGCAAAAACGAGCGGGGGCATATTGTTAAGTGTTGCTTCTGCATGATTAAGGGCTGAAATATCTGGGTATTGAGGCTGTTGTACAATAGGTTTGCTTCTCCAGCTGGAAGGGGTCCATATCGACGTTGTCATCTTCTTCTATTCCTAGGGTGTTTTAGCTTTGGCTATAGATATAAATACTATGAAAATTGGTGTAAGTCAGTTTGCAAGTAAATGCAAAGAGGGGGTGGTCTGTCAATTTTGTGCGGCTAGCACAAAGCCTACAGACCTAAATAAAGTAGGTGTGTAAAGAGAACGAATTACTCTGGCTGTAATTTATTTTCAGCTCTAATACATTCATGTTGCTACGATTCTCGATGGTAACTTTCCATTAAAACCAGTTGAAACAGTATAAGAGTAATTAGGCTGTCTTGATACCCGTTAAATTGCGGAAAGATACATCTTTTGCTGTATTTAGGAAATCGACCATAAATTCAGCGTCTTTTTGGTCATCACGAATCGCGGCATAAAGTGTGCACCAGACGCCTTTTTCGCCAAGAGGTTTAGAGGCAATATAGTCCCGCTGAATATACTCATGAAGAGCCCAGTTAGGCAGAGCTGAAACGCCTCGTCCGCTGGCAACAAGCTGCAGCATCATGACGGTTAGTTCTGCGGTTCTAATTGCTTGGGGTTCAACATCTGCCTCATCTAGAAAGTGGTTAAAGATATCTAGACGTTGGTGTTCTACAGGGTAAGTTATCAATGTCTCTTGGGATAAATCCTCGGGGTGGATGTACCTGCGTGCCATGAGTCGATGCTGTTTGCTGATTGCTAAGCGCGACTCATAAGTGAAGAGTGGAATATAGGTGATCCCATTTCTTGGTTCAGGGTCAGAAGTGATGACTAGATCTAAGTCTCCACGAGCGAGTGCGGGTAAGGGTTGGAAGCTAAATCCACTGGACAGATCGAGTTCAACTTCAGGCCAATGCTGTCTAAAATGATCGATGGTTGGCATAAGCCAATCAAAACAACTGTGACACTCGATGCAAAGGTTAAGTCTACCGGCTTCTCCTCCTGCTAGACGCGCTATATCTCTTTCTGTGTTGCGAATCATCGGTAGAATCTCATCCGCAAGAATCAGGAGTCGTTGTCCAGCGCTGGTGAAACAGATAGGTTTAGTCTTGCGGATAAATAGTGAGCAGTTGAGGCGGTCTTCCAGATCTTTAATCTGATGCGATAAAGCAGATTGAGTGAGGTGAACTCGTTCAGCGGCTTCAACAAGGCTGCCAGCGTCGCGTAAAGCTGACAGTGTTTTAAGGTGACGAAGTTCAACCATGAGTAATTTTCTCCAGACCTGCTCAGTTAATGCAATATACGCAGTATAGTACGGTCGGGCAAGAAGGGTAGGTAACCATCAAAAAGACTTAGGTTACCTACACATTTTGATTATTTAACGAGAAGGAATTCGAGTAGGGCTTTTTGAGCGTGTAGACGATTCTCTGCTTCATCGTAAACGACCGAGCGCGGATCTTCCATCATGTCCATGCTAATCTCTTCGCCACGGTGAGCGGGAAGGCAATGCATAAATAATGCATCTTGGTTAGCGTGATCCATGAGTTCCGGTGAAACTTGAAAGCCAGTAAACTTTTCTTCTCGTTCTTTCTGTTCTTCCTCTTGGCCCATTGAGGCCCAGACATCAGTCACAACTAGATCGCTGTTTGTAACTGCTTCCTGAGGGGAGCGAGTGATAAATACACGCTCTTTATTTTCCTCGACCAGTGTCATATCTGGGTCAAAGCCTTCAGGGCAGGCGATATTCAGCTTAAAGTCAAACTGGCGTGCTGCATTGATGTAGGAATGGCACATATTATTGCCATCTCCAATCCAAGTAACTGTTTTACCTTGGATGTCGCCACGATGCTCGAAATAAGTTTGCATATCAGCTAATAGCTGGCATGGATGGTATTCATCTGTCAGCGCATTAATTACAGGCACAGATGAGTTTGCAGCAAACTCTTGTACCAATTTATGGCTGAAAGTTCTGATCATGACAACATCGACCATGCTAGAGATGACTCGCGCACTGTCACTAATAGGTTCGCCGCGGCCAAGCTGGGTATCGCGTGGAGATAGGAACATTGCATGTCCACCAAATTGCGCCATACCTGCTTCAAAAGAAACACGAGTACGTGTCGATGACTTTTCAAAAATCATCGACATTACTTTATTCTTCAGAGGTTCATATACTTCACCGCGGTTGCGTATATCCTTAAGTTCGCTAGCGCGCTTCACTAGATTGCGTAGCTCATCAGAGCTTAGATCTCTGAGTGTTAAAAAGTGTCTAGTAGTCATTATGCTCTACGTTCGCCTTCCGGACCGTCTTCTTTTGCTTCTGAGCTGCGCTCATCGGCTGCATAAACGCGGATAATCTGAGAGAGTGTATTTACAAGGAGTTCAGCTTCACTATCCGTCATTGTTAGTGGTGGTAGCATTCGAACTACTTTCCCGCCGCCAGTGACGTTTAATAGAATGCCTTTTACTTTAGCGAGTACGGCAAGTTCGCTGCCTGCTTCGCTAAGTTCAATGGCAATAAGCATACCTTTATTGCGGACTTCGTTAACGTAGCCCGCTTGGCCCAATTGCTCACGGAAGCCGTTAGCGATTCTATTACCGAGTATTTCGGCGCGTTCGCATAGGTTTTCATCCATGATGGTGTTAACAACGGCTAGGGCTGCTGCACAAGACAGAGGGTTACCTCCATAAGTAGAACCATGGGTGCCCGCTGTTAATATTGTAGCCGCCACACCTTTAGCTAGGCAGGCACCGATAGGTACGCCATTACCTAACCCTTTAGCTGTCGTAACTACATCTGGAAGAATATCATTGTGCTGATATGCGAAGTATTTACCAGAGCGGCCATTACCACTTTGAACTTCATCAAGCATCATCAACCAATCATTGTTGTCGCAAATGGCACGAATTTGATTGAGGTAGTCATCTGCAGGTATTTGTATGCCTGACTCACCTTGAATAGGTTCCACAAGAATGGCAACGATATTAGGATTGTTTTCAGCGATTTTTTTGATTGCGTCAATATCGTCGTAAGGTGCGCGAACAAAACCGCTGACTAGGGGCTCAAAGCCTGCCTGGGCTGATCGATTGCCTGTTGCGCTAAGCGTTGCCATTGTGCGGCCGTGGAAGGAGTCTTCCATAACAATAATGGCAGGGTTGTCTATATTGCGTACTGTATGTCCATAACGGCGAGCAAGTTTGATGGCTGCTTCATTGGCTTCAGCGCCAGAATTGCCAAAAAAAACGTTTTCCATGCCTGATATCTGCGTAAGGCGTTCAGCAAGTTGCTGCTGGTTAGGTATCGTGTATAAATTGGATGTATGCAGTACTTTACCTGCTTGCTCACAGATGGCATGAGTTACTGCAGGGTGAGAGTGTCCAAGTCCACATACGGCAATGCCGCTTAATGCATCTAGATACTTATTGCCATCAGTGTCATACAACCAGCTTCCTTCACCGCGCTCGAACGCTACGGACAACCGGTTGTAGGTAGTCATAATCGATTCTACAGCCATGTTTATAATTCCCTACAAACGCAAAAAGGCAGCCAAGGCTGCCAATCAAAGGACGAATAATAGGCAGCTTTAGGTGTTTTGGCAAGATGTTGCAGTATAAAAACAGTATTTTTCTAAAAGCCTTAGTACAAAGAATGAGCGATAGGTTTTTTTTATCGGATTGATTAAGAAAAGCAAATGTACATTAACAGAGTAAGATGGTCGGATATATGGTATATTGTTCGCCACGATATAGCGTATTTTGTTTCCAGAATTAGTAATAGAAAGGTGTATGAATGAGTGTAATTGATACCATCAAAGAGCAAATCGAAGGTAATGATGTTCTTCTTTATATGAAGGGGACGCCTCGTTTTCCTCAGTGTGGCTTTTCTTCTCGTGCTACGGAAGCGGTAATGGCTTGTGGCGAGCGTTTTGCTTTTGTAAATATTCTGGAAAATCCAGAGATTCGCGCTGAACTACCAAAGTATGCGAATTGGCCCACTTTTCCACAGTTGTGGGTTAAAGGCGAACTTATTGGTGGCTGCGATATTATTTGTGAAATGGCTGAAAGCGGTGAGCTTGAGACTGTGATCAAAGAATCAGTTGCGGACTCTGCTAAACCAGATGCTGAGTAAGTTTTAAGATTTAAGGGCTTGCTTTTGAGGCTTGCTCTTCTATCATAATATTTCTAAACGCTAGATAGCACTTTAATGGAGATTTATTACAATGGGCGTACTTGTAGGCAAACAGGCACCTGATTTTACTGCACCAGCTGTATTGGGTAACGGTGAGATCGTTGATTCCTATACACTGTCTGAAGCTACTAAAGGTAAAAAAGCGGTAGTGTTTTTCTACCCGCTAGATTTTACATTTGTTTGTCCTTCTGAATTGTTGGCTTTCGATCACCGTATCGAAGAGTTCAAAAAGCGTAATGTTGAAGTGATTGGTGTATCTATTGATTCTCACTTCTCTCACAACGCATGGCGTAACACTCCAGTTAACGAAGGCGGTATTGGCGCTGTTAACTACACATTGGTTGCGGACATGACTCACAGTATCTGTCAGTCTTTTGATGTTGAATCTGAAGGCGGTGTTGCTTTCCGTGGTTCTTTCTTGATCGACGAAGATGGTCTTGTTCGCCATCAAGTTGTTAACGATCTTCCTCTAGGCCGTAACGTTGATGAGATGTTGCGTATGGTTGATGCGTTAGCATTCCACCAAGAGCACGGTGAAGTTTGTCCTGCAGGTTGGAAAGACGGCGATAAAGGTATGGTTGCTTCACCTGAAGGTGTTGCATCTTACCTAACAGAAGAAGCTGATAATCTTTAATAAAGATTGTTAAGTGGAAAGATAAAAAACCCGCTAATGCGGGTTTTTTTGTGACTGGGTGAATATATCTTTATAAATTACAAGTGTTATTCATCATAGTCTTCGTAGCTATCGACCATATCCCAGCCGCCTAGTTCTTTCCAGCGGTTAACAATAATACAAAATAATTCAGCCGTCTTCGTTGTGTCATATAAAGCTGAGTGTGCTTTGTTTCCATCGAAATCAATGCCGGCTACTTGGCAAGCTCTCGCTAGCACAGTTTGCCCAAATGCTAAGCCGCCAAGTGTCGCTGTATCAAATGATGAGAAAGGGTGGAATGGGTTGCGTTTTATATCAGCTCGATTTGAGGCCGCATTCACAAAACCCTGATCAAAGGATGCATTGTGTCCGACAAGCACAGCTCGTTTGCAGTCGTGTGCTTTGAGTGACTTACGCACAGCTTTGAAAATCTGTTCTAGTGCTTCGCGTTCAGGTACTGCTTCGCGATTAGGGTCGAAAGGGTCAATGCCAGTGAAATCGAGGGCTGCCTGTTCGATATTAGCGCCTTCGAATGGATCAACCTGTGCTTCAAAGCTTTGATCTATAATTAAGAAGCCGTTCTCGTCCATGGTCAGTGTGACGGCGGCAATTTCAAGTAGTGCGTCGGTACGGGAATTGAAACCAGCTGTTTCAACATCGATAACGACGGGTAGAAAACCGCGGAAGCGGTTCGCCATTGGGTGTTTTGTATTGTGAAGGTTACTCAAGTGTGGCCCTTACTTGGCGATAGGTTTCCGTTTAAGATGGGGGTATTCTAACAGTGTAATTGTAGTCACTCCAATTACTCGCTTAAGATATTCATATTTCAGCCGAAATAATATAGATATTCTTAGTTTTAAAATGTTTTTTCGGGTTTATTTGGACGGTTATTGCTGTGTTTGTTCGTTTTGTTTTGCCTTTACTGCTTTTATGTTCTGTTTCATCTGTTAATGCGATGACATTTCGCAGCTCAATTGATGATGCTAAGTGGGAATTAGAGGCTTCAAAATTTAGCTGCCGGCTTAGTCAGTTGATTCCAGCGTTTGGTGATGCTGTTTTTGAGCATGAGGCGGGTGAATCTGTTCGTTTTGTCTTGAAGCCAACTGAAAATATACATTTTCAACAGGGAGCTAAGCTTGTTGCTGAAGCTGCGCCTTGGCAGCCTGGTATTGCGCCCCGTTATATTAGTTCAGTTAAGCCTTTGGAGAGAACAGGGTACTTAAAAGTAGAGCCTGATCATGCGCAGAATATGTTGGCTGCCCTTTATAAAGGGATGATGCCTACTTTTACATCGCAAGAGTGGTATGGGACCAATGAGTCGCTGCGTGTGTCTGTATCGGCGGTTAACTTCCAGTCGGCATATTCAGATTATGTCGCTTGTACGGTTGGATTGTTGCCGGTTAACTATCGTCAAGTTGCAAGAACGGCTATCTTGTTTCCATCAGCGCAATGGCGTTTGTCCGATGCTTCGCGTGAAAGGCTTGATTTGATCGCGTTGTATGTCAAAAATGATAACAGTGTTAAGGGGGTCTTTGTTGATGGTCATTCCGATAACATGGGCCGCCGTTTGATGAATCGTGATATCTCAAAGCGAAGAGCTGAAGAGGTAACGGCCTATTTGATCAGTATAGGGATGGAACCAACCAGTATTACCACTCGTTATCATGGCGAACGTTATCCTGTCGTTGAAAATAACAGCAAGAAGAATCGCGATCGTAACCGTCGTGTGACGATTCGTCTTGAACGTGATTAATTTTCTCTGCTGATGGCTAGCTGAATTGCATGGGTCGGTCTGCAGTTTCTTGTTTTAAGTCGCTTGTTTGGCTTCGCTACTTATATAGTTTTCTGCTATACTTTCGCGCTAAATTTGAATCATCCCATTCAGTCGATTTCGCGGCTGATTTTGTTCGCAAGTTGGAGCTTGAGAATGTCCGAGATTAAAAAGGTCGTTCTGGCCTATTCCGGTGGATTGGATACGTCCGTTATTGTTCGCTGGTTACAAGATGAATACAACGCTGAAGTTGTTACTTTTACTGCTGATTTAGGTCAGGGTGAAGAAGTAGAGCCTGCACGTGCTAAAGCAGAAGCTTTAGGTGTTAAAGAGATCTATATTGAAGATCTACGTGAAGAGTTTGTACGTGATTTTGTATTCCCAATGTTCCGTGCGAATACAATATATGAAGGCGAGTATCTTTTAGGTACCTCTATCGCCCGTCCGTTGATTGCTAAGCGTTTGATCGAGATCGCTAATGAAACGGGTGCTGATGCTATTTCTCACGGTGCTACGGGTAAAGGTAACGATCAGGTTCGTTTTGAGCTGGGTGCATATGCGCTTAAGCCAGGCGTTCACGTAATTGCGCCATGGCGTGAGTGGGATCTTAGTTCTCGTGAATCATTGATGAACTATTGTGCTACCCATGATATCGAAGTTGATTATGCGAAAAGTAAGAAGAAGTCTCCTTATTCAATGGATGCTAACCTTCTTCATATCTCTTATGAAGGCGGTATTCTTGAAGATCCATGGGCTGAAGCAGAAGAAGAGATGTGGCGTTGGTCTGTATCTCCTGAAAATGCGCCTGATAAGGCAACTTACCTAGAGTTAACTTATGAGAAAGGTGACATTGTAGCGATTGATGGCAAAGCAATGAGCCCAGCTACTGTGCTTGAATATCTTAATAAAGTAGGTGGTGAGAACGGTGTAGGTCGTTTGGATATCGTTGAAAACCGCTTTGTTGGAATGAAGTCTCGCGGCTGTTATGAAACACCCGGCGGTACTATCATGATGAAAGGACATCGTGCAATCGAGTCTATTACCTTGGACCGCGAAGCGGCTCATCTAAAAGATGAGTTGATGCCTAAATATGCGAAAGTAATTTACAACGGTTTCTGGTGGTCAGAAGAACGTAAAATGATGCAGCAGCTAATCGATTATTCACAGCGCAATGTGAATGGTGATGTTCGCGTTAAGTTGTATAAAGGCTCTGTAGAAGTTGTTGGCCGACGCTCTGACGATAGCTTGTTTGATGAAAGCATTGCTACGTTTGAAGATGATGCTGGCTCTTATGATCAGAAAGATGCTGCTGGCTTTATTAAGCTGAATGCGCTGCGCATGCGTATTGCTGCGGGTAAAGGGCGTGATCTTTTAGAAGATTAATTACCAATTAATCTTTAAAAAAACCCTGTAGTGACCCTGCAGGGTTTTTTATTGCCCGTAAGGTGGCCTAAACTTTGATAATAGCCTGATTTATATGCTACTTTTGCTCATACTTAAACTTTGCGATGCCTATGGAAATTAACTACTCAGGAAAGTCGGCACTCATAGTAGACAGCAAGCTCGAAGACCTTGGGACGTTACGGCAAGTCCTGAGTCGTATGGGCGTGGGGCAAATACAGGTCGCATCCTCAGTTAATATGGCACTAAGCTTAATGCGTGAGTTTACATATGACCTTTGTTTTGCTGCTTATGATATGGGCAAGGCAGATAAAAATGGACTTCAGTTGCTGCAGGAAGCTAATGCAGAATTTATCTTTCCGGCATCAAGTGCTTATTTCCTAATTGTTGATGCTGAGGCATCAGAGCTTCTCTTCGGTTCCCTAGAAAATTCACCAGATACTTATATTTCTAAACCTTTTGATCAAGGGAAAATCCGTCACCGTGTCGAGAAGCAGCTCAGAATAAAAGAGGCTATAAAGCCAATCGAACAGCTTTTAGATGATGAGCATTTTGAAGAGGTTATTGAAAAGGGGGAAGCGCTAAGCAAACTGTACCCTGGCTTAAGTGTTTTCCTGCAGCGAATAACCGGAATTGCTTTGCTTCGCATGCGCCGTTATAGCCAGGCCAAGGTATTGTTTGAAAAGTTGACGGATAAGCGTGATCTCCCATGGGCAGAAGTGGGTAAAGGAATCGCTTACTTTAATCTAGGTGAATATGCTGATGCGCTTAGTTGCTTAAATCGTATTGTCGATCAGCAGCAGATATGTGTAGAGGCTTATACTTGGCTTGCGCGGACACACCAAGTTAAAGGGGAGTTGGCGTTAGCAGTCACACTTATGCGTAAAGCGGTTATGTTGCAGCCTACCGTGCCAAGGCTTCAGGGTGAGTTAGCTGAGCTTTCAAGTCAAACCGCTGAATGGGATATATCTAAAGCGGCTTATCAGAACGCGATCCGCTATGCTCGCTATTCCGCTTTTCAAACACCCTCCTACTATTTTGGGTATGTGCGAGCGCTTATTCAGGCGAACCTTAAGCGATTGTCTGAAGTTGAGGGTGACGTAATTCGAACGTTGGAAGATGCGGTGCTTGATCATCCTGATAACCAGGAGGTGATGTTTAGAGCTAAGTTGATCAACTGTGATCTCTATAGGGCAAAGGGATTGGAGAGTCGTTTAGAGCAGATGTTGCAGCAGACCTGGAATTTTTATCTGCGCATGGAGCTAGATAACCAGTGCAAGTGGTTAGATATTATGGTCGATGCGGCTCATAGTACTGGCTTGGAGGTTGAGGTGCAGAAGAAGCGTAAAGACCTCAGTCGGGCCATGATTGAAAAGGAGTGGGGAAAGGCTAATTACGCTGCGATGACTAGTTTTAGAAGTGGAGACTTAGATCGTGCCTTCCAAATGTTTGGTAGAGCGAATGAGTTGTTGCCTAGTCACACTGGGATTGCGCTTAACCTTGTGCAGGCGGGAATAGAGAAAGCGAAGCGTGGGCATAATGCCTTGTGGATACTATTATCTGTGCGAGATGTATTAATGACAGTCAGTTATGGCTCTTTGCCCACAAAGCAACAACAACGTTACAAGGCGCTTTCTGAACGATTCGTTGAACAATACAATACGCTAATGCAACCTGAGGAAAGTGGATCTGGTGAGGACCCTTTGAGTCAGGAATTATAGTTTTAGCTTTCTGTTTATTACTGCTTTATAGACGGTTTCTTCTAATCCCTTCCTTTAAAGCTCTTCTTTTAAAAACCTTCTTTTAATAAACCTAGTAAGCCTTTTTAAGTTGTTTGTTGAAACCTTAGGCTTAAAGAATATCATTATCATCAATTAAAAATGAACTAGAGCTAGATTTAGCTTCAGAATTATCATCTTCTTTTCTATTGATGTTACGTGCCAGTTTTCGGCTCAATAATTTCTTCTGTGCCATTTCTGGTAGATCGGTAAACATAATTATATTTTTACCGATAAGGACATCAATTAAGTCTTCAAAAATACGGGCGACAGATGTGTCTGATTGCTCAAGGAACTCTTCGGCAGAGAATTCATCGTTATTCATTGAGAGGAAGTCTAGTACTTCTTTGTTTTTTATATCGACGACTTCAGCACCAGATTGAGGTGTTTCAGATAGGCTTATGATGCGTCCTTCGGTGTTACGTATGGCGTATAACATATTGATTTGCTAAATTGGTTTAGTTTAGTTGGGTTGCACTTTTAAGTGTGGCTGTTTTGAGTATCTCTCTCATTTAAGGTTAAGGTCAAGGTTAATGGAAGTAGTTCAGGATCCTTTGCTCGGTTGTCTGGTTCATCTCAGTAGGCAAAATCATAAACCCTATTCTCCTGAAGTGCTTTGTGAGGGGCTGCCATTAGAAAATCATAAACTGACACCTAAGCTTTTTATTCGAGCGGCAAAGCGAGCTGGCTTCTCGGCAAAAGTGCTTTCGAGAAGCTTAGAGGATATTTCTCCGCTGGTTCTGCCGGCAGTCCTACTTCTAGAGGGTGATCAAGCGTGTATCTTGCAAGAGATTGATCATGAAACTGGGCAGGCTTTGATTATCCAGCCTGAAAGTGGCGGTGAGCACCAAGTAGATCTGGAAACCCTGTCTAATAGCTATATTGGCCATGCTATTTTTGTTCGGCTTGAATATCGATTTCAAGAGCAGGTATCTAAACTGCTCGAAGGGCATAAAGGTCATTGGTTCTGGGGAACAATTAAGCGTTCAACTGCTATTTATCGTGATGTTTTAATTGCCTCCTTTCTGATTAATTTATTTGTAATTGCTAACCCGCTTTTTGTCATGAATGTATATGACCGAGTGGTGCCAAATAACGCTATCGAAACTTTATGGGTTTTAGCGATTGGTGTGGTCGTGGTTTACTTGTTTGATTTCGGTTTAAAAATGCTTCGATCCTATTTTATTGAGGTGGCCGGTAAAAAAGGGGACGTTATTCTTTCAGCGTTGTTATTTGAGAAAGTATTATCTTTGAAATACAGCGTTTTGCCCGCATCGGTTGGTTCGTTTGCGAGTAACTTAAGAGAATTTGACAGTATTAAGAGCTTTTTGAGCTCTACAACAAATGTGGTGTTTATTGATCTTCCTTTTGCGATTCTGTTTCTAATCGTTATTGGGTTTATTGGCGGCCCTATTGTTATTGTGCCGATTGTTGCAATTCCCCTAATTATACTTTTTTCTTTCATTGTACGCCCTCACCTTAAAGAGGCGGTTGAGAAAACGTTTGCATCTAACTCTCAAAAAAACGCGACATTAATTGAAAGCTTAACGGCAATGGAAACTGTGAAAACACAGCGTGCGACCTCTTCATTGCAATTAAGCTGGGAACAGGCGGTGGGTTATATCGCTAAGTGGAGTTTAAAGTCTAGGATGCTTTCTGCTTCAGTTGTGAATTTTGCTTCGTTTATCCAGCAGTTAACTTCAGTTGGCATTATTATTACGGGTGTATATCTGATCAGTGAGCATGAAATGACAATGGGCGCGTTGGTTGCGTGTGTCATGCTATCAGGTCGTGCCATCTCACCTATGAGCCAGGTTGCAAACCTAGTTATCTCGTATCACCAAGCATCTACAGCTTTAAAAGGGCTTAATGAGATAATGGAGATGCCCTCTGAGCGGACGGAAGGTCAGAAGTTTGTTTACCGTGATGAATTAAAGGGGGCTATAGAGTTTAAAGATGTCAGCTTTGTTTATCCGGGTGAGGAGCAGAAGGCGTTAGATCGAGTGTCTTTTAATATAAAGCAGGGGGAGAAGGTCGCTTTGATTGGTCGCATTGGCTCGGGCAAGTCGAGTATTGAGAAGCTTGTGTTAGGGCTTTATGAGGCGACAGAGGGTTCAGTGCGCATTGATGGCCTAGATATCAATCAGATTGATCCTGTGGATTTGAGACGAAATTTTGGCTACATGCCTCAGGATATTATGCTTTTTGCAGGGAGTGTTAGGGATAATATTGTTATAGGTTCGCCGCAGACAGATGATTCAAGGCTTGTGGATGTAGCCAATATGTCAGGTGTATCGGATATGGTTAATCGCCACCCTCAAGGCTTTGATATGCCCGTTGGCGAGCGAGGCGCTTCTTTATCAGGCGGGCAAAGGCAATCTGTCGCGGTAGCGCGTTCCATTGTACATGACCCCAATCTTCTGGTGTTAGATGAGCCTACGGCATCTATGGATAATGCATCGGAAGAGCAGATTAAGGTGATGCTTAAAAATTACACTAAAGATAAAACGATGCTGGTTGTGACGCACAAAATGTCGCTATTGACATTGGTCGATCGAATTATTGTGATGGATGCTGGCAGGGTTGTGGCTGATGGACCAAAAGAAGCTGTATTGGATGCGTTAAAGCAGGGCCGTCTTCAGGTGCAAAAGTAATGGATAGTATGAATCATAATAAGAAAGACCTGCAGTATATGTCCAGTGTAAGTGAAGCGATGGCTGAGCAGGCGCCACGAGGAGCAAGTGCTTTACTATGGGCTATGTTGCTCTTTATCGTGATAGCAATTTTCTGGGCAACTTGGGCTGAATTAGATGAAATTACCCGTGGTGACGGGGAGATTATTCCATCGAGCCAATTGCAGGTCATAGAAACACTTGAGGGTGGAGCTGTATCGGAAATTTTAGTTAAAGAGGGTGATATTGTTGAAAAGGGGCAGGTGCTGCTGAGAATAGATGATATTCGTTTCTCTAGCTCGCTAAAAGAAAACCAAGTTCGACAATATGAGCTGATAGCTAAAGCTGCCCGTTTGAAGGCAGAATCAGATAATGTTGAATTTATTAGTCCCGAAGGTTTTCCCGAAGAATATCAATCAATGATTGAGCAAGAGAAGTTTTTGTTTAGTACTCGTAAGGAGGAGATGCTAGCTGGTTTAGGTGGTTTAGAACAGCAGGTTGCTCAACGCGGTCAAGAGCTTAAGGCGGCAAAGTCGCAAGAGGGGCAGTTACAACGTAGTTATAGCCTGCTCAAGAGAGAACTTGATATTACTCGGCCTCTTTTGAAAGAGGGGGTTATCTCAGAGGTGGAGTTTTTACGCTTAAAGCGCCAGCTAAATGATCTACTGGGTGAGCTGTCCGGTGTTCGTTTAAATATCCCTAGAATTGAATCTACATTGCAAGAAACAAAGCAGAAATTGGGTGAGTCTGAGCTGCAGTTTCGAAATGAAGCCCGTAGGGAGTTAAATGAAGTAGGAGCAGAGGTTTCTCGAATTAAACAAGCATTAACCGGTATGAATGACCGAATTGACCGAGCTGAGGTGAAGGCGCCGGTGAAAGGTACGGTGAAGCAGCTGCTTGTAAATACGGTAGAGGGGGTTGTTCAGCCAGGTGATGAGTTACTGAATATTATTCCTTGGGAAGATACTCTGTTAGTGGAAGCAAAAATACGCCCATCTGATATCGCTAATATTGCACCAGGGCAAAAGGCGGTGATCAAAGTTTCGGCCTATGATTTTTCTATCTATGGAGGAGTGGGGGCTAATGTTGTTTTTATCAGTCCGAGTACCATTTTGGATGAAGAGGGTGAAAGTCACTATTTGGTGCGCTTAGAAACGGAGCAGCCGTTTTTAGGCACGGCTTCAACCGAACTTCCTTTGATGGCGGGAATGACTGTCGGCGTGGATATTTTAACAGGTAAGAAAACAGTAATGGATTATCTACTTAAGCCTGTTTTGAAAGCTAAAAATCGAGCATTAACAGAGCGATAGCTTGAATTATTGTCAGAAAAATGTTCTTTGTATGTTTAGTTTTTTTAAAATAAGCTATAGGCTAACCGTATTAAATAAGTGGTTATTTGTTTGATCGTTCAATAGGACAATAGTGATGTTGATTTTAGATCTTTGAATCACTAGAAACTTGTAGCAATTGAGTGAAAGTTATACTATGCGCGCCAAGATCTGTCATGTGTAGTCGGGTTTTGGTGTCTTTGGATGCTGAATGTTATGAAGCTGTTTTTCATTGGTAACCGACCGAAGGTTCTGGAGCGTTGGGATAAGCTTTTATCCGATTGGCAACCAGAGCTGCTAGATATTCATCGTATAGAAGAAAAGCTAGCGCAGGGTGGGATCATTATGATGCACTTAAGTTCAGTTGAAGCTGAACTTAGTCAGCTAGTGTTCAGTTATAAAAAACATAATCCCAGTGCCATTTTAATTGTGTGCACTGATACACCTAATGAAGAAGAGGGTGTAGAAGCCATTCAAAATGGAGCTAATGGATATACCAACACGTATGTTACAGGCTCGCTGCTTCTAGAAGTAGTGAAAACTGTACTCCGTGGTGATATTTGGGCGGGGCCTGAATTATTACAAAAACTGCTCAGACGGCTGTTAAGTAATATGCCTGTTACAAATAGTAAAGTGGACACCGCAGAATCTATAAATTGTTTTGATGCATTAAGTAGCCGTGAGAATCAGGTGCTTTCAGTTTTAATAACTGGAGCTAGCAATAAGGAGATTGCTCGCGAGCTTGATATTACAGAGCGAACTGTCAAAGCCCATCTGAGTTCGATATTTCAGAAAACGGGGGTTTCGGACAGAGTCGCTTTGGTCTTGTTGACCAATAAGTTTCCTTTAAAGGTGGCTTAGTAATACGGCGGTGGCTACGAACTTTTTATTTTAGGGTGAAAAACTATATGTTCAGGTCAATTGTGACAGGTGTACTTTTAGGGTCACTAAGTACTCTTGTAAGTGCTGCTTCTTTGGAAGAGGTTGTGACACAGGGATTGTCGGATAACCCCGATGTTCAACGCGCCATCAATTCGCGTAATGCTGTTTACCAAGAAGTTAAACAGGCAGAATCAGGCTATAAACCTCAGGTGGAAGTTACTGCAGGTTATGGCTACGAGTGGACTAATAGTCCAGGCACTCGTGGTAATGGTAATGGTGATGTTGAATTAAATCGAGGCGAGGCAGGTTTAAGTATTCGCCAAATGATTTTTGATGGCTATGCAACGTCTAGTGAAGTTGATCGTCAACAAGCTAGAGCTCTTTCTGCTGATAAACGCTTAATTGAAACGGCTGAAAGCTATGCCCTTGATGCCGCACGTTCTTATATTGAGTTAAATCGCCGAAATGTTCTTTTGCAGCAAGCGAAAGAAACCCTCTTTAACCATGTCAAAATCTATGATCGTATTAAACGCCGTTCAGAGTCTGGTTTAGGTGCGTTAGCCTCGATACAGCAAGCTGAAGGTCGTTTGGCTTTAGCTGAAGTTAATGTGTTGGCTGCAGAAAATAACATGCTGGATGCCAAGGCTAATTTTGAGCGTGTGACTGGTTTGTCGGCGCCAGAAGAAATTACCTACCCTGAATTACTCAATGTAACCATTCCGAGGACTTTAGCTGAAGCGACAGAAGCTGCGCTAAATAATCACCCGACACTTCAAGTTGCTGAGGCTGATGCTTTAGCTGCGGTTGCTCAATATAATGCAGCTAAGCGTAACTATTATCCGCGTGTTGACTTTGAAGTTGATCGTACATGGAATAATAATCTAGACGGTGTGGAAGGTTTTAACGAAGACCTAACAGCAATGTTTAGAATGCGTTACAACTTGTACAATGGTGGTGCGGACCAGGCAAGAGTTCGCCAAACTCAGCACCAGATTGAAGAAGCTAAAGCGATTCAAATCAATAGCCAGCGCGAAGTACTGCAAAGTGTAGAGCTTTCATGGAATGCTCATTCCATTTTGTCTCGTCAGTTGCCTCATCTGGAGCAGCATGTTGCTTCGAGTCAGAATACACGTAATTCATACCTTAAACAGTTTAATATTGGTCAGCGTTCTTTGCTAGATCTGCTTGATACTGAAAATGAAGTGTTTTCGTCTAAGAATGATCTAACAAATGCGTTACATGATCATTTAGCTGCGCAGTACCGGGTGATGAATGGCATGGGTGTTTTGCTAGATACGCTTAATCTAACTGTCCCTGAACCTAATTTAGGTGAGGTGATGGATAAGCAGGAAATTGCTCAAGCTAAATAAGTCATTGAAATGAGTAGGTGAAGTTCATTAAAATCACCTCTCAACCTTATTTATTCAAAAAGGGTTGCCGCTGGCAGCCCTTTTTCTTTGTATGAAGTGCTGATATGAAAGCCCATAAGATCACTCAAGCTCCAATTCCTATGCGTACAGTAGGGCCAATTAAGATCAGCGGTTCTATAGTCGATGAAAAAATCTCTGTGCCATTGGCGACATATGAAACGCCTCTTTGGCACTCTGTTGGTCGAGGAGCTAGGGTCTCTGCACTAACTGATGGTATTAAAACCACTGTTGTTGATGAACGGATGAGTCGTTCGATACTGCTGGAAGCGGAAGATGCGTCTGAAGCGGTACAGGCATTGAATTCAATCAAATCAAGAATGGGTGACCTCAATGAGGTTGTGGCTCAAAGTAGCCGTTTTGCTAAATTGATTGATATGAACAGCCAAATAGTTGCGAACCTTATCTATCTTAGATTGGAATTCACAACCGGTGATGCGTCGGGCCATAATATGGTGACGAATGCGGCAGATAGAATTATCCCTTGGATTTTAACTGAATACCCTCAGTTACGTTATTCTTCTATTTCAGGTAATTATTGCTCGGATAAAAAAGCGACGGCCGTTAATGGTATTCTTGGTCGTGGTAAATATGTTGTATGCGAAATACTGATTTCACGTGATATCTGTGAGCGCCGCTTAAAAACCACGCCCGAAAAGGTGGTTGATCTCAATATTAAGAAAAACCTGATTGGTACCATGATCGCTGGTGGTCTTCGTAGTGCAAATGCGCATTATGCCAATATGCTTTTGGCTTTTTATCTGGCTACAGGTCAGGATGCCGCTAACATAATTGAAGGCTCTCAAGGTGTAGTTCATGCTGAAGTGCGTGGAGATGATCTTTATTTTTCCTGTACTTTACCTAATCTGATTATGGGGTCGGTCGGTAATGGTAAAGGAATTGATTTTGTCGAAGACAATCTTGCTATGTTAGGTTGCAAAGAAGTGCGCGAGCCGGGTGAGAATGCTCGTAGGTTGGCTGCGATTTGTGCGGCGACGGTACTATGTGGTGAGTTATCCCTATTAGCGGCGCAAACCAATCCAGGTGAATTAATGGAAGCGCATTTGAAGCTGGAGCGATAATGTCTGATCTGACAAATGATCGTAAGCTGGAGCATATTAGAGCGATAGAGAATGATCCGCTCACGGATCGTTCTGCCCACTATTATGATCGTATACAGTTAACCCATCGGGCATTGCCTGAAATATCGCTTAATTCAATTGATACCTCGTGTACCTTTTTAGGTAAACAACTCAGTTTTCCGTTATTGATATCGTCAATGACTGGAGGTGATCATGAGCTTATTAAACAGGTAAATCATAACCTTGCTAAAGCAGCGCAAATTTGTGGTGTTGCTATGGCTGTCGGGTCTCAGCGAGTTATGTTTACTAAACCGGAAGCGATAGAAAGCTTTCAGTTAAGGGAATTAGCCCCGGATATTCCTCTTATCGGTAATATAGGTGCGGTGCAGCTTAATTATGGGATTTCGGCCCCTGAGGTACAGCAGGCTATCGACTGTTTAAATGCTGATGCTATCTACTTACATCTAAATCCATTGCAAGAGGCTGTTCAACCTGAGGGAGATACTGATTTCTCAAATTTGGAAGCGGCTATTACTCAGTTAGTTAAAGATATAGATGTACCTGTTTTATTAAAAGAAGTAGGAAGCGGTCTTTCACCTGCTGATATTGAACTGGGGCTTAAAGCTGGAGTCACTGTTTTTGATGTGGCAGGTTCTGGCGGTACGTCTTGGAGTCGAATTGAGCATCACCGTCGTAATGATGGAAGTGATCTAGGATTAAAGTTCCAAGATTGGGGTATTCCTACACCTACAGCGCTTAAATTAGCTCAGCCCTACCTTAATAATGCCACAATAGTTGCAAGTGGGGGCTTAAGGGATGGGATTGATATGGTTAAATCTGTTATACTCGGCGCCTCATTATGTGGCATGGCTGCTCCGCTGTTAAAACCGGCGATGGTATCAGTTGAAGCAGTTGTCACTGAAATAGAAAAAATTAAAACAGAATTCAGAACTGCTATGTTTCTGCTAGGTGCTCGGGACATCACCGCTTTATTTAATAACCGAGACCATATTCTTGAAGAGCGTTAGGATCGAGACCTCATAATGTCAGTTGGTATTGACGAAATTAGCTTCTATACATCTAATTATTTCTTGGATTTACGAACTCTTGCAGAAGTTCAGCAGATCGAATCGGAGAAATATTATCAGGGGATTGGCCAGGAAAAAATGTCCATGGCTGCACCTGATGAAGATGTAGTTACAATGGCTGCAAATGCTGCTCGCCCTCTTATTGAACGTGTTGGTACTGATTCAATTAGTACATTAATGTTCGCTACTGAAACCGGCGTAGATCAGTCCAAGGCGGCAGGTGTTTACGTGCATCGCTTGCTAGGGCTTACGAGCAACTGTCGCGTTGTTGAGCTTAAACAAGCTTGCTATAGCGCTACTGCTGCAATTCAAATGGCCTGTGCTTTGGTTGCTCGCCAGCCTGAAAAAAAGGTTTTGGTGGTCGCATCTGATATCGCTCGATATGATTTGGATACCTCCGGTGAAGCAACTCAAGGTTGCGGCGCGGTTGCAATGCTTATTACAGCAAACCCACGTTTGGTCGAAATCGACGCTGAAGTAGGTAATTATACTGAAGACGTTATGGATTTCTGGCGTCCGAATTACCGTTCTACAGCGATTGTTGATGGCAAGTACTCAACTAAAATTTATCTTAAGTCTTTGAAAAAAGCTTGGGAAAGCTTTTCTGAAGTGAGTGCTTTAGCTTTTGATGATTTTTCTCATTTTTGTTATCACTTGCCTTTCAGCCGGATGGCTGAAAAAGCGCATAAGCACTTGTCTAAGCTAAATAAGGCTGGATTGTCTTTAGAGCAAATTGAGAATCAGGTTGAAGATACTTTGCATTACAACCGTATCATAGGGAACAGCTATACGGCCTCTATGTATATTGGTTTAGTTTCTTTATTAGAGAATGGTAAGAAGGACCTAGCAGGAAACAAAGTTGGTTTCTTTAGCTATGGTTCTGGCTGTGTGGCTGAGTTTTTCTCTGGTACTGTCGTGCCGGGATATGAGAAATGCTTACATACCTTATCCCATCGTAATATGCTTGAAGCGCGTCAAGAAGTCAGTTACGACGAGTATCTTAACCTTTATCGCCACCCTGATCCCCGTGATGGAGAGCATCATGATATGCCAACCTCTACACAAGGGCGTTATCGTTTAGCTGCGATCAGTGGTCATAAACGAGAATATGTTATCTGCTAAAGCCCCTGGTAAATTGATACTGAGTGGTGAACATTCAGTTGTTTACGGGGCCCCTGCGATTGCTGTTGCTGTGACTAACACGGTTACAGCAACATTCACGCCTTCTGAATCTAAATTTATAAGTTTAAACTCTTCCGCTTTCGCTGATGACGATTCAAGTAGCCGTGTACTATTTGCAACACTGAATGATTTAGTCGAACGCTTAGATAATCGCTTTGAACAATTCCTTAAGGGAACGCTCCCCATTCAGTCTGTTTTAGACAGTCCGCAGGAGCTACTTCTTTATACCGCTTATCAGGCTGGGATTAAACAGTCGGGATCTATCTCTATCAGTAGTGATATCCCTACAGGCGCGGGTATGGGCTCGTCAGCCGCAGTCATAGCAGCTATCCTAAAAATGTTTGAATCTACTTCGAGTGAAGAAGTTGCAGAATCATTAAAACCTAATTTCTTCAGAAACGTTAAGTATTGCGAACGTCTACAGCATGGTCGAGGTAGCGCTATCGATGCTGCTGCGGTCACTTATGGTGGAATGATTAAAGTTCAAGGTGATAGTGTCTCTCCAGTGTCTGTTGAAATCGGGCAGGGATGGTACCGTTATGATACGGGTACGCCTTGTTGTTCAACGGGCGAAACAGTCGCCGTTGTAAGGAAAAAATTTTCAGAGTCGGATATATGGAAGCGCTTTTCTAGAACCACTGAGCAGTTTGAAGCGAGTGAAGGTAAGGTTGAAAGTTTGTTTTCAGCGATACAAGACAATCATCAATTGTTAAACGAGATTGGCGTAGTACCCACTGACGTGGCGCATCTGATAGAAAAAATTGAATGTTTGGGAGGCGCAGCGAAAATCTGTGGTGCAGGTGCTCATACTGGGCAAAGTGCAGGCCAAATTTTAGTTTTCTTGCCTGATCAAAATGTAGATGAGATAAGTGAAAAAATAGGTATATCACTTATCCCTTTGGAGCAGCAAAGCGACGGAGCTTATCGTGAGTAATATTCGAGCAAAAGTACCTGGTAGTATTATGCTAATGGGGGAGCATTCAGTGTTGTTTGGTGAAAAAGCTTTAGCTTGTGCTGTTGATAAGTATATCCACTTATCGTTGATCCCTTGTGATCAGCGTACTGTCACCATTAAATCGGCACTTGCAGATTACCACTCTGATTTAGATTCTCTGACTGCCCACCCCGATTTAAGTTTCGTACTGGCTGGAATTTCACAATTCGTAGACCGATTGCCTAGTGGTTTTGTGTTGCAGATAGAATCTGAATTTTCACATACGGTTGGCCTGGGTTCTTCAGCAGCAGTAACCGCCGGCACGGTGGCTGTTTTAGCGGCATATGCCGGCTTAGAATTAGATAATGATATGCTGTTTGATCAGTCGTTGCGTGTTGTTCATCAAGTTCAAGATGGACGTGGTTCTGGTACTGATTTGGTGGCGAGTATTTTTGGTTCAATCGTGTCTTATTCGGTAGCTCCACGATCTATTCATGCACTGTCTGGTTTGCCGGATATCTCTTTGTATTATGTAGGTTATAAAACGACTACGCCTGTTGTGTTGAAAAAGATTGAGCAACTAAGGCGCTCAAATAAAGCGGTTTACGATCAAATTTATGCTTTGATGGGGCAGGTAACAGCTGAGGCGGAATCAGCTGTTTTAGCACAAGATTGGACCAAATTAGGTGCTCTTATGAACAACTATCAAGGTCTTATGGATGCCTTAGGCGTGTCTGATTTAGCTATATCTGATCTGGTCTATCGTTTACGAGAAAGTGAGAATGTTTTAGGGGCTAAAATTTCGGGCTCTGGTTTAGGGGATTGTGTATTAGCATTGGGTGCGGATTCCAGTTTAGACCTTCCCTATGAACAGATACCTGTGGGCGTTTCAGAACAAGGGGTAAGTCTTGAGTATTTCTAAGCAGGAAGTTGTATCGCGTTATTTGCCTGAAGTATTGCAGCCAGGAACTCGCGCTGAGGCATTTGCCCCCAGTAATATTGCTTTGTGTAAATATTGGGGTAAACGTGATGTGGAATTAAACCTCCCAATTAACAGTTCCCTCTCTATTTCGTTAGGTGATTTAGGTAGTTTAACCTCTATTACTGAATCAGAGATAGGGGTTGATCAGGTTTACCTTAATGACGAAGCGCTGTCTGCTGATAGTCGTTTTGCAAAGAAGGTACTCGCCTTTTTAGAACTATTTCGGCGAGAACTAAGGCAACCTGTAATTGTGCGTACCACTAATAATATTCCCACAGCAGCGGGGTTGGCTTCTTCCGCTTCAGGCTTCGCGGCTTTAACTTTAGCGATTAATGATTTTTATGGGTTAGAGCTGAGCGATAATTGTTTATCTGCATTTGCTCGGATGGGGAGTGGCAGTGCTTCCAGATCTATTTACCAAGGGTTTGTTGAGTGGAATAAAGGCTCCAGTGTTGACGGTATGGACAGTTGTGCCCAACAGCTTGACTATAAATGGCCGGGTTTTCGTATTGGATTGTTAAAAGTAGCGATTGGTGAGAAAAAGGTCGATTCACGAGCAGGCATGCAGCGTACTGTTGAATCTGCAGCCCTTTACGGCGCTTGGCCTCAACAGGCTGAGAATGATCTAGTTACTATTAAGCGTGCCATTGTTGATAGAGATCTTCAGCTGTTAGGACAAACGGCTGAACATAATGCGCTCTCAATGCATGCAACCATGATTGCCTCTTGGCCGCCTTTGTTATATTGGCAGCCCGAATCTGTTGCTGCTATGCATCGAGTTTGGGAATTAAGAGAATCAGGTGTGTCGATCTACCTCACAATGGATGCAGGCCCTAATTTGAAGCTAATCTATCAGCAAGCAGACGAGTCACGCATTAGAGATGCTTTCCCTGAGCTACTTGATGTCGATATTGTGGCGCCTTTTGATTAAGGCGTCATAGTGATATTAACGCTATATGGCGATCTTTCCTGAATATGCCCAGTCAATTACCTTCCTACACTAGACAGGGCTTTATTTTAACCCGTCAGCAACAAGATTCATTGAACGGAATGCTACTTACCTACTGGGTGCGTAGCGATGAATTAGTTTTTCCAATCACAATAGAAAATCAAGAAACTGTATTTTTTGTATTAGATCAGCAGGTGCCTGATGTACAGCGAATTTTGGCCCGGTTTACTGGTTGGCGCCTCGCTAAAGTTGAGCTGACCGATCTAAATTACAACGGTGTGCATGGCTTATACTGCCAAAGCCTGAAGGTTATGAGGCAGGTGATTGATCTCCTGCGGCTGTCGAATATAACAATGATGGAAGAGGACATTAGGCACACGGATCGCTTCTTGATGGAGCGTTTTATTCAGGGTGGGGTTTCCGTACTTGAGAGTGCAGGGCAGCTCCGTCTTAAAGCCGCTGACGTGACACCCGTTTTTAGAATTCTTTCTATCGATCTTGAAACCACTATGCGCGCAGATAAAATTTTATCCGCGGCTTTTTATGCGGATGATTTTAGTCTGGTTTTAATGCAAGGCGAAGGAATTGATACGGATGAAATAAAGTATTTTGGTGATGAAAAATCGTTATTGACTACTTTTGTTGCAACGGTTGTTTCTTACGATCCAGATATATTTATCGGTTGGAATGTTGTTGGCTTTGATTTTAGGGTTTTAAAAAATCGTGCGGATGCGCTTCATATTCCGCTTCGTTTAGGTCGAGATGATAAAGCTATGCAGCTGCATGAATCGGGGCAGGGGAAACTCTTTGTTCGCATGGCTGGGCGTATGGTGCTTGATGGTATAGATACCTTAAAAGGGGCAACCTACCAGTTTGAAAGCTTCTCATTGGAAAATGTATCTCGTGAGATGCTCGATCGAGGCAAGCTGATTGATCATGTTGATGTTCGAGGCGATGAGATTCAACGCCTTTTCCGGGAAGATAAACCCGCACTTGCTCGATATAACCTTGAAGATTGTAAGTTAGTTTGGGATATTTTTGAAAAAGCGGATCTAATCAATTATCTGATTGAAAGAGCGCGCTTAACGGGCCTTCCTTTAGATAAAGTTGGTGGGTCAGCCGCAGCTTTTGATAACCAGTACTTACCCCACCTGCACCGTAAAGGCTATGTAGCTCCTGAATATGCGTCGGGTGTTTCCGGGCTTAGTGCACCAGGCGGTTACGTAATGGAATCTCGCCCTGGTCTTTATAAACAGGTACTGGTGCTCGATTTTAAAAGTCTATATCCGAGTATTATTAAAACCTTCAAAATTGATCCCTATGGTTTAGCGGAGGGGTTGAAAGAGGGGGCTGCGTTTGACGATCTGCTCCCAGGCTTTAACCATGCGATTTTTTCACGCAGCAAAACCATTCTGCCTGAATTGATCGAAACATTATGGAACGCTAGGGACCAAGCAAAGCGTTCAAAAAATGCGGCGCTGTCCCAGGCAATTAAAATTATTATGAACTCTTTTTATGGTGTTCTTGGCTCAAATGTCTGCCGGTTCTATGATCAGCGTTTGTCTAGCTCAATTACGCTTCGTGGGCATGAGATCTTAATAAAAACTCGTGACTGCATAGAAGAACATTTTGGTTTTAAGGTTATTTACGGGGATACAGATTCTGTCTTTGTATGGTTGGGTGATGAGTTCCCGGTTGCTCAAGCGAATGAAAAAGGCGAAGAATTAGCAGCGTTTCTTAATCAATGGTGGACTGAAAATTTAGAGCAACGTTTCCAGTTAGAAACTTCCCTAGAAATAGAATATGAAACCCATTATAGCCGTTTCTTGATGCCAACCATTCGAAATTCGGAGAAAGGCACTAAGAAGCGCTATGCCGGATTAAAACGTGGTCTTGATGGTACTGAAGTTATGGTATTTAAAGGGCTTGAAAATGTTCGTACGGATTGGACGCCTCTTGCTCGGGAACTTCAGGAGCAGATGTATGAACGTATTTTTAAGCAGCAAGAATGGAAAACGCTACTTAAAAGTACAGTAGAGCAATTGAAGACGGGTGAGTTAGATGACAAGCTGATTTATAGAAAGCGTATTCGTCAGCGTTTAGATCAATACGTTAAGAATAAGCCGCCACATGTACAAGCAGGTTTAAAGGCAGAGTGTTTTTATGAACAGCTTGGTCAGCCTAGTCCCTACCATTCAGGCAGTTATATTGAATACATGATGACAGTTAATGGGGCAGAAACCGTAGAGTTTTTGAGTTCTGCATTGGACTATCAGCATTATTTGGATAAGCAAGTTAGGCCTGTGGCTGAAGCTATCATGCAGTTTCTTGGAGAGAGTTTTGATGACTTGGTCGCTCCTCAGATTAAACTTTTCTGAGGGCAACCAAATGTTATGCGGTAACGTCCAATACAGAACCTAAAGGACTGAGAGGGTCGGTGCGTAGTTTGCCTGGTGCGGTTACTTCAAGTAACTGCATGACCTGTTCACCTTTTTTCTCAATTTCATCATTAGCCATTTCTGTTGACTTAATAGCGTGGCTTGTTTTTATGCTACTGTCATTTGCTAATGATGCACTCGCAGCAATTTCATTAACTTCCATAACAAAACCTTTATGTGATTACGACAACCCAGCTGTAATCCCTATTCAGAAACTCTTTGTTGTTTCTCAAACTGGTTCCTAAGCTATCGGCAGATCCTAAGTTTGCTTGAGCTGAACTTGTCACTATTTTTTGGGTCGTAAATATTGGTTTTTGTTATTTAGGCATAAATTCCTTCTATGGGATTGGGCCTGAAGGAGCATTTTAGCTTTCAGCGAAACGATGCAAGCTAGGGAACCTGTGCTTTCTTTATAGTTAGCGTCAAAATATTAAACATCAAATGAGTAGGGATAATGAAACAAATAATAAATATTAAAAAAGGGATGGCTGCAGCATGGATAGCGGCCTCGGTTCTATGTTCGGGTGCTGCAATGGCTGCAGGTAATATCAGTGTAGAAGAATCTGTCCAGCTAAATGCTAAGCCTGCTGCAGTCTGGGCTTTGGTGGGCGATTATAATGGTTTGTATCGCTGGCATCCTGCGGTTGCTAAAAGTGAACGCGATGATAAAACGCGTGTACTCACTCTCGGTAATGGCGCTCAGATTACAGAGATGTTGTTGAGTAAAAA
>CERC01001225.1_pt1 | contig 29421 bp, 26 predicted proteins | sample 530921 | NCBI WGS metagenome assembly CERC01 (sample SAMEA2621099, study PRJEB7988) | marine metagenome | isolation source: saline water (ENVO:00002010), including
TGGGAGTTTTGCAGCAGGAATTACCGTGTTATATGGCTTACTCTATATGATTATTTCATCAGAGGATTTTGCCTTACTCATGGGATCCGTGCTGATTTTCTCAATACTTGCAATAGGTATGTTATCCACACGCAAAGTTAACTGGTACCAGATAAGTTCAACTAACGAGAAACAAGCAGAGAAGAGAGACTTAGATTTAAAAACGGATGAAACTGGAGAAGCTAGAATTCCTAAGTGAGGCTATAACAAGCACCGCGAATAAGCTTCACTACAGCGAAAACTCACAATCATTTGAACCGTGAGCTAGAAGCTTATTCGCTAAATTACTCCCCCCATTTTCGATTACGGCCAGCATCTTTAGCCATATATAAATTATCATCTGCACGTTTTAAAACCGCATCGACATTTAAATCTGACCTTTTTGCAATTGCTAATCCAATGCTTAGCGTTATAAAAATTTCATTTGTTTGAATAGTAAATGGCTTCTCAGAGATCAATTTAAGTATCCGATCAGCAATGCCGTTTAATTCCACCATTGTCACCTCAGGCAGTAAGACGACAAACTCCTCTCCACCATAGCGACCCAGCTGGGAATAGATACGAAGCTCTCCTTGCAGGCGATGCGCTATCCGCTTTAGTAGCTCATCTCCTATCTGGTGGCCGTAATCATCATTAACTCTTTTAAAGTGATCTAAATCGAGCATCATTAAACCAAAACCCTTTTGGTCGGATCCAGCTCGACTAAAGCGCTCCCATTCTGATTCCATTTGGCGCGTAATCTCGCCTCGATTGAAAACGTTTGTAACCGGGTCAATCGTAGCAAACTGCTCAAATTGCTTCTGCTGAACGAGCATTTTCCTAGCTGAACTTTTTATAAAATAAAATGCACCTAATAAAAGCACAATCAAAAGAAGCCCAAAACCGACTGTAAAAGAGACAACCCCCTCTTTTACCTCTGCCCTAAATCGAGTCATATCCTGATAGATTTCAAAAACACCTATCACTTTATTATCGAATCCGTACATCGGAACATAACTTTCAACCACATCGACATCGAAACGAGTTTCATCAGCCAAGTCAGCAATTTTATCTTTTGTCTGAATAGAAGAACTACTTCCACCCGCTAACGCTTTATCAAGGTTTTCATTTCCCGCAGAAGAGCTACCAAGTAATGAGATGTCGGTGCTATATACAACGATCCCAGAAAGCGAAAACATCTTTATTTTCACAATGCTATACGGCTTCACAAAAGCACGTAAATCAGAATCTAGGCTGGACAACCCTTCAGGTTCTTGAATCGGACTGTTTAAAACATTTAATAAAGCCGTATACCGAGCATCCACTATAGCTGAAGTCAAATTGGCCGCATTAGATTCAGCTAGCCGGATTACATAACGCTCATATAATTTATACGAAGCAAAACTACTAAGGATTAAGAGCAACACTAATACAGAAATAGCCACAAGAAAAAAACGTCGAAGATACGAATCATGCGACGTTAATAGGCTTTTTAAACACATATAAGATATCGTCCTTAATAAAACTACAAATGGAAGTTTAATCCCTAAACGTAACGCAAAAGCGGCATTACCCCCAATTAACACTATTGTTAATTAAGGCCTATAGTATAAATGATAGTATATCGGTTAAGATATAGAACGTTTTTTCAAAAACTGAGGGAACTCGTGCGCAGGTATTGGCTTACTTTTTAGAAAGCCTTGATAATGATTACACTCTTTACTCGCCAAAAATTCTAACTGCTCTTTGGTTTCAACGCCCTCTGCTAAAACAGATAACCCCAAACTATGCCCCATCGCAACAATAGTTGATGCAATGACCATGTCATCTTTATCAGAAGGAATATCATCTACAAAAGACTTATCAATTTTTAATACATCAATAGGGAATTTTTTCAGGTAAGCCAGTGAAGAATACCCCGTACCAAAATCATCTATTGCGATACGGATTCCCAACGAACGTAAATCGTTCAAGATATCTATCGACTCTTGCTCTCTCTCTATCAAAGCGCTTTCAGTAATTTCAATCTCTAATAGTTCAGGAGGCAATGACGTTTGGTGTAAAACACGCCCGATCTCTTCCTTTATGTCCGAATGCCTTAACTGCACCGGTGATAAGTTAATCGCTATGGATATTGGCTCATAACCTTGCTCAATCCATGAAGTGAGCTGTTTACAGCTTTCCTGAAGCACAAAGCTACCAACTTTTGCAATCAGACCTGTATGCTCAGCCAACGGAATAAACTGATCAGGTGAAATTACCCCCCTCTCAGGATCTATCCATCGAACCAAAGCTTCCGCTCCCACGACTTGGCCTGTATTTATATCTATCTGAGGCTGATAATAAACCGCCATCTCTTCGTGGGCTAAACCATAAACTAATCTAGCCTCGAGCTCTAACCGGTGACGCGCATCTCGTGTCAGCGCTTCTGTAAAATACTGAAAGCGGCCACGTCCTTCCTCTTTAGCACGATACAAAGCAGCATCCGCGTGCTGAAGTAAGGCTTCAGCATCTTCGCTTTGAGTAGGAAAAATACTAATACCGATGGAAGCACCGATAGAAACGTCACAACCGTTACTCAAATTCCAAGTTCTAGAGAGCGAATCGATGATGTCATCAGCGACACGACCCGCGTCTTCACTATGGCTGATATGCTCTAACAAAATAGCAAATTCATCGCCCCCCATACGGCAAACCATATCAGCAGACCTTAGACGCCCTTCTAAAGTTTGGGAAACCTGCTTAAGTAACTCATCGCCTGCTGCATGACCAAAACTATCATTAATGTCTTTAAATCGATCAAGATCTAATAACAGTAGCGCCAGCATATTATCTTGACGCTTTGCCCCACCTAAAGCACCTTCTAGACGTGCTTGTAACATCAAACGATTGGGTAAACCGGTAAGCATGTCGTGATGAGCTAAATAAGAGAGTTTCTCTTCAGACTCTTTGAGGCGTGAAATATCGGCAAAAACTCCGACATAATGGGTAATTCGACCAGCGCTATCCAATACCCGACTAATACTCAGAAGCTCGGGGTAAGTCGTGCCATCTTTTCTTCGATTCCAGATCTCACCTTGCCAGCTTCCAGTTTTGTTAATTGATTGCCACATATGGGCATAGAACTGTTTATCATGAAGGCCCGAATTTAGAATATTCGAAGATTTACCTAAAACCTCGTCCTCCTTATAGCCTGTCAATTGACTAAAAGCGGCATTAACCATCTGGATCCTACATTGAGGATCAGTGATCATTACGCCTTCACTTGTATTATCAAAAACCACTGCAGATTGACGTAAATAGTCATCATCTTTTATCCGCTGAGTAACATCACGCAGGAAAACAAAAAGTTGACCGCCATGACCTGGCCAATAGGTGACATTGACCTCGACATCAAAGATTTTGCCATTCTTATGTCGGTGCTTAGTTAGAAAAGTTTCTCGCCCCTTAGCAACCATCCGCTGAATTCGGTTCTGAGTGGTTTCGGTCGTTTCAATCGCATCCAAATCCCCTATATGCATCGCCATTAATTCTTCACGGCTATAACCAGACATCTGCACATAGGACTCATTGACATCAACCAACTTGCCTAAAGTGTCCACAATCCAAAAACCATCTAACGCGGTCGTAATCACACTAAAATAAGTTTCAGCGCTTTCCTTTAACGCAGCTACAGCTTGTTTCTGAGCCGTAATATCCTCCAAAATGGCCATAAACCCTTGCTCGGTAGTCATTCCGGAAAAGCGAACTGTTTTAATATTGCCCTGTTTACAGCAAACCTTATGCTCATTAGCTTCGATCAAACCATAGGTTTCTTTCGCATCCTCAAACACATTACTCCAGTACGCCATCGCACGCCCTCTATGTTCAGGAGTAGGATACGCAAGTGTAAACCAACACTCGATATGGGGCAGATCTTTCGCAGAATAACCAAACACCTCTGTAAACTGATTATTCAAACTAATAAGCTGTCCATCATGATCGACATAGGCCATCGCTAAAGGAGATTCCATAAAGAGGCAACGAAAACGTTGCTCGCTCTCTTTAAGGCGATGATTAGCCTCAACTCGTTCGGTCAGATCTCGGGCCACCGAAACTACATATTCCTTAGTACCAAATGTAACTAGACGAGCTTTCACTTCGGTTGGGTACACAGAAGCATCACTACGACGGTGTGCGGTTTCAATCAGAACCTCACCCTTTTCTCTTAGCATCGGTATATGCTGTTCGACCCACTGATCAATACTCGTCATGGTCAGAGAAAAATCGGTCACTCGTTTTTCAAGCAGTTCAGACATCGACATTCTAAGATTTCTGGCGGCTTGATCATTCGCATCCAAGATGCGTCCGTCATCAGCATCAATGATGAAAATAGCATCACTGATCTGCTCGACTAAACTCTGATAAAAGGCCTTTTGCTCAATATCTCTTAAAAGGGCTTCGGTATGGCGTAAATCTTTATTCTTTCGCTCCAACGTTTCTTGGAGGTACTCGATATAGGAGCCCTGTAATGCCTTAGCAATATCATGTCGGGTCAGGATTCCTGATAATCTGCCATGACAATCAACGACAACTAACCGCCTAATCCGGTTTCGTTCCATTAAACGACTTGCTAGCTGCAAAGGCATTTCGCCTCCCACCGTGTGCAGCGGGCTGGTCATCTGCTCAGAAACACTTAAATCACTCACAGATGCATCTTGGCTAGCTAATTTGACCATATCTCGTTCGGTCAAAATTCCAACAGGCTTTTTATCTTTTGTTAAAACAACGCAGCTGATGCGCTGAGTGTTCATTAAACTAAGAACTTCTTGAAACGACACTGAACAATCACGCGTATGGACATGCTGTGTCATTGAGCCTTCAACCTTTTTCAGCTCAACAAGATATTCCATCCCCATGTGATGTAAGAAATCACCTTCACTAACAAGACCGATTAGCGTCCCATCATCATCAACCACAACCAAGTGCCTTACACGATGCTCACTCATTAACTGATACGCAGCGCCATAACCTAAATTTGGAGACACTGTCAGTACTGGCTGACTCATCACATCGCTTAATAGCAGACTAGAAACTTTCTTTCTCTCGACCATCAATTTAATGGCATCTTGCTCAGTAAAAATACCAACCGGTTTGTTTGCTTCGTCAATGACTACAACACTGCTGATTGAACGAGATTGCATACCCAACAGCACGATTGACAGCAGTGCCGTAGGAGCAAACGTAATAACTTCATGAGACAGAATTGTCTTAAGGGGGACAGAATCTATTTCAATCTCGTTCAGGTTCATAGAATACAACTTTTAATAGTCAAATATAGAGCATAGTCGATTATATATATCCTATAACCAACAAACATTGATATGGTCCATCAATCCCCTCAACCATAGTGTTTTCTATAAGTTAAAGCACCCGATTTCGCTCTTTGAAATATTTCCCTTTTCAAAAAACCGAACGATAAAACATATAAACTAATCTTTTCTTGCAAAAAGTTGATGAACTCATTAAAGATTAGCATTGCCTAATATAAATACATATAATACGCCGAAAACAGAAAGTTATTGAGTATTCCGACTAAGGTATCAACAATTTTCATTCAATATGGTTATAATTGTCGACCTCTCTCGACCCCTAACTAAAATTTACGTGGGCAACAATCGATGAAGAAACAGATTCTTTTAGCAGCAAGCTTAATACTAAGCATCAGTGCAACTGAACTTATGGCATCAGATCTAGGCAAAGGCACTCTAGCTTTTGACAAAAAAGACTACGCCACTGCATTTGAAGAGCTAAATACCCTCGCTAAAGAAGGCAACCCTGAAGCCTTAAATATGGTCGGCCAGATGTATGAAAATGGCTGGGGCGTTGACCAAGATAAGAAGAAAGCACTACGTTACTACAAACGAGGCGCTTCAAAGGGGCACATGGGAAGTGTTAATAGCCTACGTGCAATTAAGCATATAGAGTATGTTAAAGAGCTGGAAACTGTCCGTCCCGCAGCAGAAGCTGGCGATTCAGTAGCACAAAATAGATTGGGAACAATGGCTGAGTTTGGATACGGCATGCCGCGTAGCCCTGATCAAGCCATTCAATGGTACCTAAAAGCTGCTGACCAAGGACTTGTTGCTGCTCAACATAATATCGGTCGTAGCTATAATTTTGGTACGGGCGTCGATCAAGACTTCGCCGAAGCAGAACGCTGGTATCGAAAAGCTGCTCAACAAGGCCATACGGATGCGATGTTTTTCTTGGGCACGCTATATTCAAACAGCCACGGTTCTCAAACTGATCAAAATACAAATATCTTAGCTTATGCGTGGATGCACAACGCAGCAGAGTTAGGTAACCGTACAGCGGTCGAAATAGAGAAGCGCTTAGTCATGAAGTTAAATGACAGCGAACTCGCAGAAGCCAAAGAGCTCGCAATGGAATACCGTAAAGAATATATCGGCGAGTAATACTCAGCGACTGTTAGATAATAAGGCGATCAATAGATCGCCTTTTTCATGTCTAGCACTAAGTAAACCCAATTTTTTTCATTAAAAAAAGCTTTCTATTGGTGATATAATAACCACTTATTTTTTCAAGAAACTTTATAAATTTACTAGACCCATTTGACGCTATACGACGACGTTGCCTATGAATAGCGTGAAAACGCCCCCTAAAGAAGTAAAGTTGATTTCTTCCATTAAGAATAAATCCACGATCACTCTAATTGCCGCCAGCCTCTTCACCTATAGCCTTTTTTGGCTATATACATATGAATCGAGCAAGCATATGTGGCTCATGCTAGTCGGAGGGCTACTTGGGCTGACACTTTTCCATGCCTCATTTGGTTTCACTACTGCTTGGCGAAATTTCATCATCAATCGCCGTGGCCAAGGGCTCAGAGCACAGATGCTGATGCTCGCTGTCGCGGTCTGTTTATTCTTCCCAGCACTCGGCGCAGGCGAACTCTTCGGTGAAGAAGTTCGTGGCTACACACGCCCACTAGGATTTTCCGTCATCATTGGTGCTTTTATCTTTGGTATTGGTATGCAATTAGGTAACGGATGCGCTTCAGGTAATCTATACCACGCAGGCGGTGGGCAATTTCGCGCAATTCCCAGCATCATCGGCTTCATCGCTGGAGGGTTATGGGCAACTGCCGATTACGAATGGTGGATGCAACTGCCTCAGTTAGCTCCCGTTTCTTTAATTGATACAGCCGGCATCACCAGCGCCATTATTATTAACCTATTAATCTTTTCTCTGATAGCAGCTTTTACCATATGGCTAGAGAAACGAACACATGGCGCTATTGAAAGTGAGTCCACCTTTAATAATTTAAGTAATTGGCGACGCTATCTTCAAGGCCCGTGGCCATTTATATGGGGAGCGGTTGCATTAGCAATACTCAACTTTGTGACGCTTGCTCTCACAGGACGACCTTGGGCTGTTGCCGTCGCTTACCCCCTATGGGGCGCTAAACTCGCGATGTTACTCGAAATAGAACTTGAGCTCGATTTCTGGACCTATTGGCTACAACCAGGACGCGAAACCGCTTTAGGTGAGGCGCTGACCAGCGATGTTAATTCTGTAATGAATGCCGGCGTACTTCTGGGTGCATTTTTAGCCGCCTCACTAGCAGGTAAATTCTCCTTTGAATGGCGTTTACCTTTACTTCACTGGGTCGCAGCAATTCTAGGCGGATTAATGCTTGGCTATGGCGCCACCATAGCATTTGGCTGTAATATCGGTGCCTATTTTGGTGGCATTGCCTCTGGCAGCTTACACGGTTGGCTTTGGTTAATATCCGCATTCGCAGGAAGTTACCTTGGAAGTTACTTAAGACCTCTGTTTAAGTTAGATGCAAATACATCAACACGCAGTGCGTGCTGATAAATTCTAGACATCAGATGCCTAAGCCTTAAACTAGCTCACTTTAACGGCACCAACCCGTTTGTTGATAACAACTCAACTTTATTCAAGAATTAAACACAGTAGATTTTTATGACTCGACCTTTTAAAGAAACCTATTCAGATGTAAAAACAGCCAGCCCAATGAAACGTTTAGGGGCTTTCATCTACGATATGTTACTGATAATCTCGCTACTCATGGTCGCTACAGGGATTGTGACAACCGCTTTTAATGCAGGTGAAGCGGTCGAAGGACCTCTATTTCAATCGTTCCTATTTATATTGACCTACCTATTCCTTTCCTTTTTTTGGATGCGCAACGGCCAAACATTAGGCATGCTAGCTTGGCGTCTAAGAGTACAAACAACAGAAGGGAATCGTCTTAATTTCAGCCAATGCTTACTACGCTACATAGTAGGCATATTTTCCATCGGAGCCGCAGGAGCAGGTTTTTTATGGATGTTTATCAATAAACAGAAAATGACATGGCATGATCTAGCATCAGGTACTCATGTGGTTGAGCTGCCCAAGAACGCTAAGGTTTTGGAATAAGGCACGCCATTAAATTAGGGAACCTGCGAACAAGTCCCTGACTTTCTCAGTGGGCACTACGGGGCATATTCGCATTTTTCTTAGATTGTGGTGACAATAATTGCATTTTTCCAATAGCTTTTAACACTTACCATGCAACCATAACCATTAAGCGCTGCCTGTTTATATTTGAGCATCCGATTAAATTCGTTCAATGATCGTTTTAGCCACCCTTTTGCAAGAATGGATGATCCAGATACTAAATTCACAATGAGCTCTTTCATACTTCCATTACACCGGGAAATTTCATTAAGCATTTCCTCCACCGCCAATACAGTGCGCTCATTAAACGATGATATATTTCTCTGTATAGACGTATCACGACCTATTGTGAACTCAATAATTTCATACAGATCGCGTTTTTCTTTTTCAGTCAGCATTATGTCTTAATCCTTTAAGAATAGTTTCCATTCTACTGTCACTGACAGCATTAAAATCAATCACAAGCACTTGAGAAGGCTCAATTTTATTGACAACAAAAGCCACAGACTGGTTATCACCTTTGGCTAGAAATATGTATACCTCATTGAATTCTTTCTTTTCGATATGAAAGCCCCCTAAACGATATTTATATACATTATAAGAAGCAATAAACTTTTTCTTCGATCGTTCAGATACTGAATGGGGAGCCTTTACCCCCAATATAAACTCTGGGTACAACAACAGATCAAAGCTAGTATCTAAACCTTCAAGATCACGGGTTATAATTCCAAATGACACATACGCCTCATCATCAAATTTCAAAATAATATCTGATGCTTTGGCAATTTTAGTATTCTGAAAAAAGCTAACAGGCAAATCTAAGTGATAACTAGAACTGAAAACCAGCTGCAAATTTGAAGTCTTTTCACCTAACGACCCACACCCTGAAAGCATTAAGACTAAAAAAAAAGGAAATAAAATACTAAACAGTCTTTTTTTCATTACACATCCTTGTAATTATATAAATAAACTTAGTCCAAAAATTAGAAAACAGTTTTCATATATAAGCAAACACGCCTTAAAGAGCATATATAGAATCAGGAACTCATTACTTCGCCCGATTAAGCAACCAGAAGCCAAGCGCGGTACAGATAACAATAGGGGTCATCACAGCGATAAAAGGGGAAAACCCAAACACTGCGCTTGTTGGCCCTAAAATATCCTGAGTAAGCTTAAATGTAAGTCCGACAATAATGCCCGTAATCAAACGTTGACCTAGAGTCACGCTTCGTAAAGGGCCAAAAATAAAAGATACAGCCACCAGTACCAAGGCGAAGACAGCAGCGGGAAGTAGAAGCTTTGTCCAAAATGCCACCCTGTATTGAGAAGATGCAAGACCTTGCTCTTCCAAATAAGAGCTATAAGACGCTAACCCTGACATCGATAAGTTTGCAGGCTTAACCATAACAACTTTTAGCAACTCCGGTGTTAAACCACTACTCCAAGTTTCCTTTTTAAGTAAATCTGTCGATAATCCAGCTAACTCTGGGCTAGAAACATCACTAGACTTAGGGAAACGGGTTTCTCTAATGTTTTTAAGCTGCCACATTTGTCCATCATAATGTCCCGTTTTAGCATAGCTAGCACGTGCTAATGTCATATCATCATTAAATTCATAACGCGTTACGCCACGAACTGTTCCATCAGGAATCACCGCATTGATCTGTAAAAAGGTCATCTCATCACGATGCCAAACACGACTCGCGTCACTAATAATACTGTTACCCGTCTGCATCACCTGCCGATGACTCTGGGCACTCTGTTCAGAATGAGGAACGACAAACTCCCCTAGACTTAATGCCATCACGATGATCACAAGTACTGGTTTCATAACGGCTACAATAATTCCGAATGTAGAGATGCCCGCCGCACGCATCACCGTCAGTTCTGAACTTGAGGCCAGAATACCTAAACCTAATAGACATCCAATTAGACTAGATAATGGGATAAACTCATACAAACGACGAGGGCCCGTTAAGGCAACATACTTCAGCGCCTCACTAAACGTATAAGCCCCTTCAACATCCTTCATCTCCTCGACCAATGCAAACAGCATGTCTAACCCAGCGACGACTAAAAGCACGATAAAAAAACCGCCTAGAACATGCCGAGCAACGTAAAGATCAAGTATCTTCATGAACGTTTTTTCCAAAGTAAACGTAAAGTAGGTACTGGTATTTGGTTATAAAGGCGACTCCAAAAACCGCCCAATAAAATCATATTTAGGGCCAAAATAATAAAACCAATATGAACCATCCAAATAGCAAAGGCACTTTTATCACCTTCGCTAACATCGCTTGTCACACTACTCAAAATAGAGATATACATGAGATAGATTAAAATCGAAGGAACTAAACGTGCGAAACGCCCCTGTCGTGGATTCACTCGACTTAAAGGTACCGCTAACAACATAACAACCATAGCTAATACAGGCAAAGACAAACGCCAATTCAACTGTGCTTGATGACTAGGTTCTTTAGATTGCCATAGCTCAGATGTTGGCAACGCCTCAACGTTGTCATAGCGTATTTCTCTGTTTTTACGTTCAATTTCTGTTCCGTAATTATCAAACCCTAACTCAACATAATCCCCTAAACCTGGATTACCCTCATAACGATAACCATCGGCTAAAACAAGAAAGCGCTGATCACGCTCAACATCCGTTAATGTATTACCACTTTGCGCCAGCGTAATTTGTACACGTTTAGTGCTTTTATTACGATCGGCCATAAAGATCATGCCTAATTGGCCATCTTTACCCACTGAATCCGTATATATGACCCGACTACTAGACTCTTGGCTTTGAAAACGCCCCGGAACCAGACTTTCGAGCTCACTACGATTTTCCTGCTGATCAAAAATCTTATTGGTTTCAGATGCACCAAAAGGTGATACAACGGTTGATAAACCACCCACAACCAATGCAACTAATAACGCGGGCCCGGTCGAATACGCAATAAGACGTCGACGACTCATACCGCAGGCCTCAAGTACAGTCATCTCACTTTCAAGATACAAACGCCCATAACCCAGCAAAAAGCCGAGAAATAAACCTAAAGGAAGGATTAATTCAAGAAAGCCAGGAAGGCGATAGAGCATGATAGAGAACAAAACACTTGCGTCTAACTCCCCAACCGCGGCCTTAGATAGATACTTAACAAAACGCCCACTCATAATAATGACAAGTAGAACAGAGCTCACAGCGAGCATACTCAACAGCACTTCACGTGCTAAATAACGAAAAACGATCACTCTATGTCCTTGCGATAACTGTTACCGACACAAAAATGGTTTATATTATGCGGCATAAACATTAAACAAAGCGGATTGTTATAAACCAGCTGGGCCCTTATATATGAAAACGAATACTAAAACTTATTTAGTATCGGGTCACTCAGCTATATAGTATCCAGCATTATCCTTTAATCCGCAGACAATGTCTTGTTCAGACGCTAACGCGACTCAAGTTGGAGCCAACATGGATTTTGAAATTGTAAACGGTGATATCGCATCACTAGAAACAGAATGCCTTATCATCGCAGTAGAAGCAGATACAACGTTATCCCCTGCCGCTAAATTAGCCGATGAAGCCAGCTCTGGTTATATCACTGATATCCTTCAAGGTGGCGACATCAGTGGTAAAAATGCAGAAACATTACTTTTACATAAAGTACCGGGGTTAGCTGCAAAACGTGTTCTTCTTCTTGGCTTTGGTAAAGAAGACGAACGAAATAACCGTAATTTGCGTAAAACGGTAACTGCTGCAATGGGTATCATCAAAAGCACAGCCGTTAAAAATGCGGTTTTTGCTGTTGATTGCGTACTGTCTGATGACCCTGATCAATACCGTCAACTTCGTCACTTAGTTGAATGGAGCGGTGCTGAACTTTACAAATATGACGAAACCAAAAGTAAAAAGGCAGACCCTCTTAAATTAGAACAGATCTCTCTGCTTATTAGTGAAGAAAACTCAGACCTAGCGGAAACAGCCCTACTAGATGGCACAGCCATTGTTAACGGCATGAGCTTAGCTCGTGACCTAGGCAACCTGCCCGGAAACATCTGTACACCGACTTATCTTGCTGACCAAGCACTTGAACTGGACGACGAATTTGACGCGCTAACAGCAACGATTGTTGACGAAGATGAGATGAAAGAGTTAGGCATGCACTGCCTACTATCTGTCGGTGTCGGCAGTGTTGAACCTTCAAAGCTTATTGTTATGGAATACAAAGGCGGACCTGAAGGTGAAAAACCACATGTACTTGTCGGCAAAGGTATCACATTTGATACAGGCGGCATCTCCCTTAAAGGAGGCGCTGGTATGGACGAGATGAAATACGACATGTGTGGCGCTGCCAGTGTATTCGGTGCTATGACATCCATCAGCGAAATGGCGTTACCTATCAATGTAGTCGGTATTGTTGCAGCGGCAGAGAATATGCCAAGTGGTAACGCGACAAAGCCTGGCGATATAGTAACAACCATGTCTGGTCAGACTGTCGAGATCCTTAACACTGATGCCGAAGGCCGCTTAGTTCTTTGTGACGCCCTAACTTATGCTGGTCGTTTTGAACCTGCATCAGTGGTTGATATCGCAACATTAACCGGCGCTTGTATTATCGCACTAGGTCACCACGCTACAGGCGTATTGACTAAACATGATGATCTCGCAAAGGAATTGATTGAAGCAGGTAATCAAGCATCAGATAAAGCTTGGCAGCTACCTCTTTGGGATGAATTCCAAGAGCAGCTAGATTCAAACTTTGCAGATATCGCTAACATTGGCGGCCGTCCTGGCGGCACAATTACAGCAGCCTGCTTCCTTTCACGCTTCACTACTGAATACCGTTGGGCGCACTTAGATATCGCGGGTGTTGCATGGCACAGTGGTGGCAAAGCGAAAGGCGCTACCGGTCGCTGTGTTCCTCTATTGACTCAGTACCTGCTTAACCAAGCAGCTGACGAAGAGTAAGTAAGTAATCACATGACCAGTAAAGCTGATTTTTACGTTCTGCCTTCAAGCGATCCAGATGCTCGGGCTCGCTTCCTTTGCCGCCTTGTTGAAAAGATTCGTGCTCTAGGGCATGAGATATTCATACAAGCTAGCAATGAAACTGAAGCTCAACGTATAGATCAGCTTCTCTGGGAATATCGTCCAGAGTCATTTATTCCACATAGTTTGACAAACGAAACAGATAACGCCGGGGTGAAGATTGGCTGGGACAGTCAGCGACCTCAGCATCAAGATGTTTACGTTAATCTTGATTTAGGTATTCCAGAAGATGCTCTAAAATACGATCGCATTCTGGAAATTGTCATCCAGAGCGAGGACATACTTACTGCCACTCGCAGTAACTATAAGATCTATCAAAAAAACAGTGTCAAAATTGATATGCATGATATGAGAAAGAAATAAATTTCTTACAGGCTTTTATTCTGCCCCCCCCCCGCTCCTCGCCTTTTAGCGCTCCCCCCTCACGATTGATCAATCATCAGCAGAAAAGGCTTATTTATCACTTAGAAGCTAACCTCTTACAGATCTCAAAATAATAGCTCCGCTTACAGAGTGTACTTCCTATACCGCACGGTCTAGGTTTGGGCGTAAAAATATACGCTGAAAAATCAGACATTTCTCGCCATTCCCTCGCCACCAGCCAGCTTTAACCTGTATAATGCCGGGTTTATTTGTGCTTCCCAATACATTCAGGGAAGCCCCAATTGACTGATTTTCGGAAGCACTAGAGCGCCATGGAAACTACTTACCAGCCGCAAGAGATCGAAAAATCCTGGTACAAAACCTGGGAAGACAACAACTACTTCGCCCCTTCAGGCGAAGGTGACTCCTACTGCATAATGATTCCGCCGCCAAACGTCACTGGCAGCTTACACATGGGTCACGCTTTCCAGCATACAATCATGGATGCCCTAACACGCTATAAGCGTATGCAGGGTAAAAACACACTATGGCAGGTGGGTACAGACCACGCAGGTATCGCAACACAGATGGTTGTCGAGCGTAAGTTGGCGGCAGAAAGCCAGCAAACACGCCATGACCTAGGCCGTGATGCGTTTATCGAAAAAATCTGGGAATGGAAAGAGGAATCCGGTGGTACCATCACTAACCAGATGCGCCGCTTAGGTAACTCCGTAGATTGGCCAAGTGAACGTTTCACAATGGACTCCGGCTTCTACCATGCGGTGCAAGAAGTTTTCATCCGTCTGTATGACGAAGGTTTGGTTTACCGTGGTAAACGCCTCGTAAACTGGGATCCAAAACTTCACACCGCGATCTCTGATCTAGAAGTAGAGAACAAAGATACCAAAGGTAAAATGTGGTACCTACGTTACCCATTAGCTGATGGCGCTAAAACAGCATCAGGTGAAGAGTTCCTTGTTGTTGGTACGACTCGTCCAGAAACCATGTTAGGTGATACCGGCGTTGCGGTTAACCCGGATGATGAGCGCTATAACGATCTGATCGGCAAAGAGATTATTCTTCCATTAGTTGGCCGCCGCATCCCTATCGTAGGTGATGAACATGCTGATATGGAAAAAGGTACCGGTTGTGTAAAAATCACGCCTGCACATGACTTCAACGATAATGAAGTTGGCAAACGCTGCAACCTACCCATGATCAACATCCTAACCTTTAATGCGGATATTCGTGATGAAGGTGAAGGCTTTAACACTGATGGCACACCTAACAACGATCTTGAAACAACAATCCCGGAAAAATACCGTGGTATGGAACGTTTCGCTGCGCGTCGTCAGATCGTAGCTGACTTCGAGGAAGCCGGCTTACTGGTTAAAATCGAAGAGAACGACATGACTGTACCTTACGGTGACCGTGGTGGTGTTGTTATCGAGCCGATGCTAACAGACCAATGGTTTGCCGATGCTAAGACACTGGCAAAACCAGCGGTAGATGCCGTTGCTAACGGCGACATTAAATTTGTCCCGCAGCAGTATGAGAACATGTACAACGCTTGGATGAATGATATCCAAGACTGGTGTATTTCGCGTCAGCTATGGTGGGGCCACCGTATTCCAGCGTTCTATGACAACGAAGGCAATGTTTATGTTGCTAACGACAAAGAGAGCGCTCGCAAAAAATACAACCTAGACCCTGAACTTGAACTACGCCAAGACGATGACGTATTGGATACTTGGTTCAGTTCTGCACTATGGACATTCGGAACACTAGGCTGGCCTGAAAACACTCAGCGCCTACAGACATTCCATCCAACGGATGTACTGGTTACCGGTTTCGACATTATTTTCTTCTGGGTAGCTCGCATGATCATGATGACCATGCACTTCATGAAAGATGAAGATGGCAAACCACAAGTACCGTTCAAAACCGTTTACGTTACCGGCCTAATCCGTGACGAAAATGGCGACAAAATGTCTAAGTCCAAAGGTAACGTACTTGACCCATTGGATATGATCGACGGCATCGAGCTGGATACACTGTTAGAAAAGCGTACCGGTAATATGATGCAGCCTCAACAGGCGGCTAAAATCGGCAAGCGTACCGAGAAAGAGTTCCCAGAAGGCATTCAAGCCCACGGTACCGACGCCCTTCGTTTCACCCTTGCTGCACTGGCCTCTACTGGCCGTGATATCAACTGGGATATGAAGCGTCTAGAAGGCTACCGTAACTTCTGTAACAAAATCTGGAACGCAGCGCGCTACGTTCTAATGAATACAGAAGGCGAAGATTGCGGTCAAAATACAGCAGATAACGCAGCAATGGAGCTATCTCTAGCAGATCGCTGGATCACAAGCCGCCTGCAAGCAGTTGAAACTGAAGTGGTTAAACACTTTGATGAATACCGTTTCGATATGGCGTCCAAAACCCTTTATGACTTCATCTGGAACGAATACTGCGGTTGGTACTTAGAGCTATCCAAGCCTGTATTGTGGGATGAAGACGCTTCTGCAGAAGCTAAGCGTGGCACACGCCACACCTTAGTACGCGTGCTTGAAGTTCTACTTCGCCTTGCTCACCCAATCATGCCGTACATTACGGAAGAGATCTGGCAGCAAGTGAAAGGCTTAGCCGGTAAAGATGGCGATACCATCATGAACCAGCCTTATCCTGTTGCAAGCACCGGTAAACACGATGCCGCAGCGGAAGCCGAGATCGAATGGCTTAAAGGCGTTATCACGGGTGTACGTAACATCCGTGGTGAAATGGGTATATCCCCAGCTAAAGAGATAACCGTAATGCTACAAAACGGCAGCCCTGAAGACTTAACACGCCTAGAAGCGAACCGTACCTTCTTAAGCAAGCTGGCCGCATTGGAAAGCATCACATGGCTGAATGCCGGTGATGAAGCACCGATGTCCGCTACACAGCTTGTTGGCGATATGGAAGTACTCGTGCCAATGGCAGGCCTGATTAACAAAGACGCCGAGTTGGCCCGCCTACAGAAAGAACTAGACAAGCTACAGAAAGATATCGGCCGAGTGAAAGGTAAGCTAAGCAACGAGAAGTTTGTATCTAATGCACCTGAAGCGGTTATCGCTAAAGAGCGCGAAAAGATGGAAACAGCTCAATCTGCTTTTGATAAGCTACAAGAGCAGTACGCTAAGATCGAAGCGCTTTAAGCTTCAGTTTACTAACTGGCAGCAACAGAACAGTAACTAAGAGTAATTCATTAAATTGAACTCTTAAGTTACCAAGCAAAAGGCCTAATTTCGGTACAGCACTGAGATTAGGCCTTTTAGCTTCTGCGAAAGGCCATACCTTGCCCTCTAACCACCTAATTCGATTACGAACCCCTAACCTAAATAGCGTATTAATTTACATATAAAAAAGCCCTCCATAGTTATAAATCTAACTATCAAGGGCCACTTAAAAAGCTTCTTTTTAAAACCTAATCTGTCTCTTTCGACCACTCAGGTCTTTTATTCACACTTGCAGCAAGCCTTAGCGATCCAATAATCGATACTAAAAATCCGGCCTGCACCAGTAAAGAATAAACTAAACAACATGATGAAATAAGTAATCGCAAATTCGATCCCGTTATTAAGAATAACTACAGACCCCTTTTCCGTTAACCAACTATAGTTACCATGCTCATTTAATATGCTTTTGACTGCCCCCAATCGCTCTTGAGCATCCATCACACGCTCGTTAGCCAACCAACTACCGCCATCAGCTATGGCCAACCAGCCGTTGTCCCAATGCACCGCAAACGCAGCCACTAGCATCGTCATCATAAGTGGAATACTTACCCATCGCACAGCTAAACCGACAATCAAAAGCACCCCACCGACAAGTTCAGTTGTCGCCGCTAAACCAGCCAGTAGTTCAGGCATTGGCAAGCCTAACCCCCAATCAGGATTTCCAAACCAAGCCGCGGTATCTTCAAAATGAGAAAGTTTATTCCAACCCGCCTGCATGAATACAGGCGCTAGGTATAAACGCAGTAACAGTGGCGCCAAACCATCTGCGCAACGTGTACTATTTAAAATATCTTGTAGTCGATTAGCCAAATTCATAACTGCATTAGCCATATACGCACCTTTGATTAATATGCCAAATCAAGGAAGCTATCAATAGGCTCCCAGTGCTTGGCATTTTATAATTATATTTTTGTTCCTAAGAGAATCCCTTTAGAGCGCAAATGCTCCATGGTCTGTAAACCACCAGATACAACTTGCTCAACTTGCGGGTGATTCATCTCTTCAGCTATTTGCTCTAAAGCGGCTGATCCTGTTAGCTGCTCATCCTCTGAAAGCAGATACAATAAACGTCCAGTTACGGAGTTCACCTCCATAAAATTAACTTCATCTTCCCTATTACGATAAACGATTAAAAAAGTCGGTGATTCAGAGGGCGTATTCGGTTGAAAATCTGGCCGAATACAATGCACTGGAAACTGATAAGACAACAGCCACGCCAGAGGGGACTGAACTGGATGCCTCTCTAACAAATCACCATTGGCATCTACATTTTGCACAGGCAACTCAATCGTTGAAGCATCTAACGCAAGCTCGACCCATTCATAATGAATAAGCTCTTCAAGAAAAACAGGATCATCATCGCAAGCAACGTATTCATTATTGATATACGCTATAAACTCTTCACCTATCTCTAAAAAATAGGGAGTATGACAACGGTGTGTATCAAAAAAGCCTCGCGCTAAACGTAGCCAATACGCCTGCGAACTAATCTGCTTTAATACGGGAAAGTTCCCAGATAGAAACCCTTCAACGTTGTTAAAAAATAGATCTCTGTAGATCGCCATTCTGCGATCTTCAATATCTGAAGGAGCTGCATTTTTGTCAGGATTTCGGATATGAGCTGCAAACTGATATTGCAGAGTCTGAAAATGAGGCTGTTCAGGCGACGGTTTGTGCATGACTCATCTTCCATTGGTTTTGATAAAAACGAACCTGCTGAACTTCTTCCAACAACTCTGCCATTGGAGGAATGTTAAAGTCACGCTCAAGCAGTGTAGGCAACAAACCAAACTGTTTATAAGTTTGCTGTAAAAGCGACCAAACAGGATCAACAACAGGTGCCCCATGGGTATCAACAATAAGATCTTCAGCTTCAGTGTAGTGTCCCGCTATATGTAGATACATAATGCGATCAGCTGGCATCGACTTAAGAAACTCAACCGCATCGTACTTGTGATTAATACTATTCACATAGATATTATTCACATCAAGCAACAGATCACAGTCAGCCTCTTCGAGCACAGCAAGCAAGAACTCCTGTTCTGACATTTCTGATCCTGGAGCCCCATAAAAGGAGACATTCTCCATCGCGATTTTTTGCTCGAGCACATCTTGCACTTGGCGAATACGCTGCGAAACATAAGTCACAGCCTCTTCAGTGAAAGGTATCGGCATCAAATCATAGAGATGCCCATCATCTGAACAGTAGCTCAAATGCTCAGAATAACCACGAATGTTATGCTCTTTCATAAACGCTTTAAGTCGCGTAAGAAACTCCATATCTAAAGGTGTTGGACCACCAATAGAAAGCGATAAGCCATGAGCCATAAAAGGGTGTTGCTCTGTATACTGACGAAACGCTTTACCAAAACGACCGCCTAGCCCCATCCAGTTTTCAGGCGCTATCTCCAAAAAATCGAATGCATCGGGCTCAACTTCTTTTAACGTTTCCGACATACAACGTCGAAATCCAAAACCAGCACCTTCTACAGGATAACTATCTCTGCTCATCTGCCACCTCAAACCTTAAAGATCAAAAGGCCCCGCATAGCAGGGCCCCTGTAAGCTCTACAAAGCTAAATGCGTATTAGCTTTTACCGCCACACTTGCCTTCGCCACATTTACCTTCAGACTTCTTAGCTTTGTCGCCGCCGCACTTACCTTCACCACATTTACCTTCAGCCTTCTTAGCTTTGTCGCCGCCGCACTTACCTTCGCCACATTTGCCTTCAGACTTCTTAGCTTTGTCGCCGCCGCACTTACCTTCACCACATTTACCTTCAGACTTCTCAGCTTTGTCACCGCCGCACTTACCTTCACCGCATTTACCTTCATTCATAGCGACTTGCTGGCTATAACCTGAAGAAAGATCTGTTGCGGCAAAAGGGTTTTCAGCAGCAGAAGCAACTGGCGCAGTCGCCATACCAGCAATAAACGCCGCGCCAACAGCAGCAACCATAGGTTTAACAGTAGAATTATTAGCCATTTTAGATACACCCCAAATTAGATATTATTATCATCTTGCTTATAGTTAAAAAATCTCAGAGCCTGTCACTAGCTCTTGCGATTGTGACTGACACTTTCTCAGAAAGTTTCATTTAATCTAAAATATTATGTTTCCTTAAAAACCATAATAAATAGTTATTTAATAGAACACATTAATAGTGTTTTGTTCCCTATAACTTTGGTTTAAATTATTCATATACTTGAACCTTTATATGAAGCACGCTCTAATTATCAAAAAAGAACCTCTTTTTTTATTTCCATAGACATATTACATAGCGCATATATTTTTATATTTAGGATGTCTTACGATGATCACCCAAGAACAGATCAATTTTGACCAACAACATATTTGGCACCCTTACTCTTCAATGATTAACCCGCCCCCTATGTATCCAGTAGAATCTGCTTCAGGGGTAAGAATAAACCTTTCAGATGGTACAGAGCTTATTGACGGAATGGCCTCATGGTGGTCTGTTATTCATGGTTATAACCATCCGGAACTCAATAAGGCAGCCCATGAACAAATTGATAAGATGTCTCATGTTATGTTTGGCGGCCTTACTCACGCTCCCGCAATAGAACTAAGTAAAAAACTCGTTCAGATGACGCCCACAACTTTGGACAAAGTGTTTCTTGCTGATTCAGGGTCTGTCGCCGTTGAAGTTGCGATAAAAATGGCCATTCAATACTTCCATGCTTTAGGGCTCCCGCAAAAACATAAACTTTTAACAATCAAAAATGGCTATCACGGTGATACCTTTGGAGCCATGGCGGTCTGCGATCCTGTTAACGGTATGCATGAAATCTTTAGCGGCATACTCCCTAAGCACTTCTTTGCGCCTGCACCAGAAACAAAATTCGGTGCTGAATGGCAAATTGCAGACATTCAACCCCTAAAGGATCTGCTCGATCAAAATCATGACCATATCGCTGCCCTGATACTTGAACCTATCGTTCAAGGTGCCGGCGGGATGCGCTTCTATTCTGCAGATTATCTTCGTGAAGCCCGCTTATTATGCGATCAATACAATGTCCTCCTCATAGCCGATGAAATAGCCACAGGCCTTGGCCGAAGCGGAAAACTATTTGCTTGTGAACACGCAGGCATCACGCCCGATATCCTTTGTGTAGGCAAAGCGATCACTGGGGGATATATGAGCTTAGCCGCCACATTAACCACCACCAAAATTGGCGAAACTATTTCAGCAGGAGGGGCTGGCTGCTTTATGCATGGACCTACTTTTATGGGTAATCCTCTAGCCTGCGCCGTTGCCAATAAAAGTTTAGAGCTTTTATTGGAAGGCAGTTGGAAAAATAACGTCCAACGGATTGAAACAGGCCTAAAGGAAGGGCTCTCAGAAGCAAAGACACTCGATAACGTTGCCGATGTAAGGTGCCTAGGCGCTATCGGTGTTATTGAGATGAAAGAAGCGGTAGACACTACCCGCATCCAGAAACTATTTATTAAAAGGGGGCTATGGCTACGACCATTTGGAAAACTAGTTTATGTCATGCCACCCTATATTATGCAAAACGAAGACTTAAACTTGCTAACCAGCGGCATGGTTGATGCCATTGCTAATTACAATTAATAGGACTCATTCATGGCTAGAATAAAAATTGATATGCCTGACAATTATATTTTTTCCACTGAGCTACCTGTCCGCATCAGCGATATTAATTATGGTGGCCATTTAAGCAATGACGCTATACTCGCCATCATCCACGAAGCAAGGGTTCGCTTTTTAAGCCATTATCATTACGGTGAGCTCGATATTGAGGGGCTAGGACTTATCCTGACAGATTCTGCCATTGTGTATAAAGCTGAAGGCTTTCATGGTGATCAACTTCAAATAGATATCGCGCTAAATGACCTAACGATGTACGGGTGCGATATTTACTATCTTATATCCAATAAAAAAACAGCCGTTGAAATTGCACATGCTAAAACAGGTGTTGTTTTCTTTGATTACAAAGAACGTCAGATCCGAGCCGTACCCGAGCCATTTAAAAACAAGGTATTTAAAGACGTATAACTAAAAAGGCCGCTTAAAATAGCGGCCTTTTTAAATTAAAAAAACATTAATCATCCATACCGGCATATTGCGCGTAAACGTCAGCAGCTAGATTCTCAAACTTAGTAAACTTACCTATAAATGCAAGCCTTGAGACACCGATAGGGCCGTTACGCTGCTTACCGATAATAATTTCCGCAACACCTTTATGTTCAGAATCTTCGTTATATACCTCATCACGATAGATAAACATAATCACATCGGCATCCTGCTCTATCGCACCGGACTCACGAAGGTCCGAGTTTACAGGGCGTTTATTAGGACGCTGCTCTAGTGAACGGTTAAGCTGCGACAAGGCAACAACAGGACATTCAAGTTCCTTCGCCAAGGCTTTCAAGGAACGCGAGATCTCAGAGATCTCCTGAGTACGGCTTTCAATACCTGCAGTTTTCATCTGCATCAATTGCAGGTAATCGATCATAATTAAACCGATCTCACCATGCTCACGCACAATCCTACGAGCACGAGTTCTCATCTCATTTGGACTAATACCCGCCTGATCATCAATAAAAAGCGGCTTATCACGCATCATATTGACGGCGGTTGTCAGCTTTGGCCAATCCTCTTCTTCTAGTGTACCTGTACGTACCCTTGTCTGGTCTATTCTGCCTAACGAGGACAACATACGCGTAACCAGCTGATCTGCCGGCATCTCAAGACTAAATACTAATACCGGTTTATTCGATGCCATTAAGGCATTCTCAACCAAGTTCATTGCGAAGGTTGTTTTACCCATAGAAGGTCGCGCCGCCACAATGATCAAATCAGAAGGTTGCAAGCCTGCAGTTTTAGCGTCTAAGTCATCAAAACCGGTTGTAACACCTGTTAGATCCCCATCACTATTAAAGAGGGTATCAATTCGATCTACAGCTTTTTTAAGCAGATCATTAACGCCTTCAGGGCCACCCTGATTAGGTCTATTCTCTGCTATATGAAAAATCTTTTGTTCCGCTTCATTCAGAATCTCTTCTGAACTTCGCCCCTCGGGATGGAATGCTTGGTCCGCTATCTCATTAGCAGCCGAAATCATCTGGCGTAACAATGCTCTATCACGGACAATCTCAGAATAAGCACGAATATTCGAGGCACTAGGAGTGTTTTTAGCCAGCTCAATTAAGTAATCCAAACCGCCTGCGCTTTCTAGTTCAGCAGTACGATCCAGCTCTTCAGACAGAGTCACTACATCGATAGGTTTGCCATCATTGACCAATTTCTGCATTGTGCGATAGATCTGGCGATGTTCTTGGCGATAATAGTTATCTTCTAGAACTACTTCAGAAACCGTATCCCACGCATTATTATCTAGCATCAAGCCACCTAAAACAGATTGCTCTGCTTCCATTGAATGGGGTGGAACCTTAATTTTCGCCAGATCTTCGTCTGTAAATTGACTCATTTCCATAATTTTACAACAGCCTAAAAACAAAAAAGCACCGCAGGATTAACCATGCGGTGCTTTATCTTACAGTACAGTTGTACTTAGCTAAAGACGATTACTCGCCTACAACAGCCAAGTTAACAATTGCTGTTACTTCTGGGTGTAGCTGTACAGCGATTTCGTATTCACCAATAGCGCGTAGAGCACCTTCTGGTAGACGAACTTCACTTTTACATACTTCAGCACCAGCAGCAGTTACTGCATCAGCAATGTCACGAGTACCAATAGAACCAAACAATTTACCTTCGTCACCACACTTAGAAGTGATAGTTACTTGAGTTTCGTTTAGTGCTTCAGCACGTGCAGTAGCAGTCGCTAGCTTAGCAGCAGCTGCCGCTTCAAGCTCAGCACGACGCTCTTCAAATTTAGCAACGTTGCCTTCAGTTGCAGGAACAGCTTTACCCTGCGGTACTAGGTAGTTACGACCGAAACCGCTTTTAACGGAAACTTTGTCACCAAGGCCACCTAGCTTACCAATTTTCTCGAGCAGAATAACTTCCATCTCGTAAAACCTCTTTTGTTCTGCAAATCAATTGCAGTACTAGTTCTTGGCTGGTATCCGAGCTCTGATATCAACTAAAGAGTCAATAACAGCTGCAAATACCAGCAGCGTAATCACATAAGGTCCCATCAATACGACCGATAGATAAAACACTATCAGCCAGGACCTGCCTAAATCACGTTTAGCCAAACTACCATGCACCAATGCGAAACCCGCAAAGATCCAGGGAAGCAGCATTAAGGGTAACCAGCGCATAAAGCTAAGATCTAATAAAGAACTTAACGCTAATACTCCAATCAACACTCCCGTATATTTCAGAGGAAGTCTCAACTGATGAAACTCTTTCTGAAACCCGCCAGGATTATACAAACCTGACTGCCAAGAGCGTGCAAGTATTAAACACAGCAACATTATTGCTGTATGCACTGATGCCAATCCACCCAAAAGGAGCAGTTTTAAGTGCTCTTTATCGAGAGTAATACTCTCTGTAGATTGACTCGCCGACTGTAGAAGAAACTTTTCAGTTGCTTCTATCACCTGGCCTAAAAGACCTTCTAAAGCTAATCCTAGCCCTACTCCCGCTAAAGCCCCTACCGGTAATGCAACCATTAACACGGTAGACCAATTAGCGGCCTGTCTTAAAGCAACAGCAAGAATAAAAACCCCTACCATCACTGCCAGCGGTGTCGGATCACCACTGTATGCCCAAGCTCCGGCAGGCAAAACAGCCCAAACCAAAACTCCAGCGCCATCTTGCGGTCCTTTTCTCAAAGCTACCAACGCAATGACTGCTGCACTCACCCAATAAAGCAATGGCAGCAAGGCGGCAATAACCGCCACAAAAGCCGCTTGTTTGCGGCCCTTCATGACCAATTCGGCCAAGGCTCGCATGCGACTCTCCTACCTGTTACTGATGGCTATCAGTGTAAGGCAGTAGCGCTACAAAACGTGCGCGCTTAATAGCAGTAGCCAACTGACGCTGGTAACGAGCTTTAGTACCTGTGATACGACTAGGTACGATCTTACCAGTTTCGGTTACATAACCTTTTAGCGTGTCCAGATCTTTATAATCGATCTCTTGAACACCTTCAGCCGTAAAACGGCAGAATTTACGACGGCGGAAAAAACGAGCCATTGTATCTCTCCTCAGAAATTAAATTACTCAGCAGCAGCTTCAGATGCTTCAGCAGCAGGTGCTGGTGCTGGTGCAGCTTCAGTAGCAGGCTTTTCAGCTGGTTTTTCTTCACGACGAGGCTTACGCTCTTCGCGAGATTCAGCAGCTTTGATTGGAGAGATCTCAGTGATCGCTTCTTTACGGCGGATAACCATGTTACGCAGAACTGCATCGTTGTAACGGAATAGGCCTTCCAGCTCGTCTAGTACTTCCTGAGTACATTCGATGTTCATCAGGATGTAGTGTGCTTTGTGAGCATTGTTAATTGGGTAAGCCAACTGACGGCGACCCCAATCTTCTAGACGATGAACTGTGCCTTCAGCACCCTCAATAAGAGAGGTGTAACGCTCAACCATCGCAGAAACCTGCTCACTCTGGTTCGGATGAACCAGAAATACGATTTCATAATGACGCATTTTAGCTCCTTTCGGTTTATTAGCCCCCGGAACACACCATGTGACCGGCAGCAAGGAGATTGGAAATAGTTCTCCAAAGGACGCGTAATACTACGCACCTTGCAACGTTCTTGCAAGTATTAGGTTAGACTTTGAGCCTCAAACCTGTCTTCTTTAGTGGCTACCTTCATTAAGATATAAGCACCTAACTTATTACCTTCGGAATCCAAGATGGCACGACCATTGATTAATAGAACATCCCTGACGCCATCATCGGTTTCTATGATGATCTTCTCATCCTTAATGACGGCCCCAGACAGCACTCTATAGATAGGCCTTAAAGCTCTTTCCAACGGAACTTTTGAATCTATAGCAAACAACTTAAATGGTAGATCATCAAAATATTGAAGCGTTTGACCTCCTGACAACCCCTGTAACTTTCTAGCTTCAATATTCGCATATAAAAGGCTGCCTTCAAGATCACAGATCACAACCCCCTGATTCATCGCAGCTAGAATAGCATCCATGAAATGAGATTCTTGAGATAAACGACTTTGTAAATTAAGACGCTGCTCTTTATTCTCTTTTAAAAAGGCAACCATGTGGGAAAATGCGGTCGTTGTTTCATCAATATCACTGAATACGCTTCCATGGGTGTCAATATCGACCTCAAGCTCACCATTTCTTACCGCATTTACGCTTTTTTGTAATGACAAAATAGGCCGAGACAACGACCGCGCAAATAACACGCCTATCAATACGCTGATAAATGTAATGCCCAATGCTAATAAAATATTTACGATTCGATTATCTTTAATCTCAGTCAGGAAATCAGCTTCTGGAACATAAATACCCAACAACCAAGGCCAATTGTCGGAGAACGGTGTAAAAACCGCTTGGTAACTTTTCCCTTCATGTTCGAAGCTTGTGTTCATTGCAGTATTCAACACATACCAACCGGGTTTTCGCCCTAGAGAATCAACCGCAGCTTTCGCCACATCACTTTCGTGCTCATCTATACGAAGCAACCTACGAACGCCCGTATGTTCATTTTCCGCATAAACACGACCACGACTTCTATCCGCTATAACATCGCCGTTATTGTTTAATATAAGTGCGGACGCATGCTCACTGAGCTCTAGAAAACCAAGAAAATCAGAAAGCGAGGAAAGGTCTATATCAACACCAACAACACCCGTTAAATCTCCCTCTCTTGAAAAGACTGGACTTGCCACCGTTATACCCGGCCTATTTGAGGTAAAGAAAAGATATGGATCCGTCCAAATCTGCTTTTTTTCCGTTACAGCTTTGGTAAACCAGGGTCTCTTTCGCGGGTCAAAAAGATCATCTGGGTTTGAATTTGATTCCACTAATTCAAAATCAAGCCCGTACCAGCGATTTTGGACTGAGCGATCTCGCTCCTCATTGATAATACGTTTTATTTGATAGGCAGCTATCTCTGGACTACGCCTAACAAAGTGAAAATCACCTTGCAGATTGCCGTAATAAATACCTGCTATATGCGGGTAAAGTATTAACTGTTCAAAAAAGTACTGCTCCATCTCATCTGGCTTCTCAGAACTAACAACTTTATGACGCGCTAGACTACCTGTCAGACTAACTGCAGATTTTGCTGGAGAAAGAAACTCTTCTGAACGATCAATTACTTCCCGTGACAAATTTCTCATTAATTTCTGAGCATGACCAATCAACACCTGCTCAGTGCTTAAGTAGGATGAGGCTAAAATAATACAAATAGTCACCACCTGAAGTGACACAATACCCAGCGCCAAAGCCTTTGATATTGATAAACGCATCTATCTATTATCCTTGTGTTCTTTAATCCATAATTCTACATATTCGATTATACTTAACCACCTACACTCAGAAAAAACCCTACAAAATCAATGAGTAATAAATTCAAAGCAGTTCACTATAACCTATTCTTATATTTACTCCACCCCTAAACGAAAAACGGGCAACCTAAATAGGTTACCCGTTTTTTATTTATTCCATGTGGTTAGATAAGCTTAATCGACCTCAACAATCTCAAAGCTATGGCTAATTTCAACGCCACCTTTTTCTAACATTATAGAGGCTGAACAATACTGTTCCGCTGACAATTTCACTGCACGCTCTACTTTTTTCTCATTCAATCCACGGCCTGTCACAACAAACTTTACATGAATTTTAGTGAACACGGATGGAACCGTATCCGCACGCTCAGCGTCAATCTCAGCGACACAATCAACCACATCTTGTCGTGTTTTCTTTAAAATCCCGACAACATCGTAGCTCGTGCAACCACCTAGCCCCAATAATATTAATTCCATTGGACGTGGGCCTTGCTGAAGCTCGCCATCAAGCATTACTTCGTAACCTGAGCCAGTTGTACCCTGAAAACGTACATCCCCATCCCATTTAACTTTGGCATTCATACTCATTCAGTGTTTACCTTATGAAAATAATTCTTTAAGTTTCTGCCCCGGGTTTTCAGCACGCATAAATGCTTCACCGACCAAGAAACTATGGACGTTATGTTCACGCATTGCCTGAATATCTTCAACGCAGTGAATACCACTTTCAGTCACGACTATCCGATCGTCAGGAATAGAAGATAAGAGATCAAACGTATTATTCAGCGATACCTCAAAGGTACTTAAATTACGATTATTGATGCCTACTAGGCGCGTATTCAATGGCAGTACGCGCTGTAATTCGTCTCCACCATGCACCTCAATAAGCACATCCATCCCTAGCTCTTGCGCCAAACCGTTCAGGTCAGCCATCTGTTGATCTTCCAAAGCAGATGCAATGAGCAAGATACAATCAGCACCAATTGCTCTGGCTTCATACACCTGATAAGGATCGATAATAAAATCTTTCCTGATAACTGGCAGAGAACAAGCCGCTCTTGCTTCCATTAGGAAAGCTTCACAGCCATGGAAAAAATCTTTATCCGTTAAAACAGATAAACAACTTGCTCCACCTTGCTCATAGGATTTTGCAATATCTGCTGGTATAAAAGGATCTCTGAGCAGTCCCTTAGAAGGACTTTGCTTCTTCGCTTCAGCTATCACCGCTGAACGCCCTTCAGCAATGCTCTTAGCCATATTTGCAGCAAAACCACGTGGATCAAAAGAACTTCCTTTTTGATCCGCAATTTGCCCCTTCAGATCCGATAGGGAAACAATAGGTTGACGCTCAGCAACTTCTTCAGCCTTACGCGCCAGAATCTTTTTTAATATTGTAGGAGTATCAGACATCTTCTAACCTTTAAACGCTTGGCTAAACCCAGCCAGCTCTTCAACTTTTGCCGCCGCAGCGCCACTTAAAATGGTTTCTTTGGCCAACGCTACACCTGATTTCAAATCGGTGGTAATATCCGCAGCATAAAGCGCCGCACCGGCGTTAATTGCAATCATATCGACAGCCTTAGGATTATCTCCGGCAAATGCTGCGTTAATCACCGCTAAGCTCTCTTGCGAACTATTTACCTGAAGACCCTCTAAGGTTTGAACCTGAAGACCTGCATGTTGAGCAGTCATCGTATATTCACAAACCTCACCCTCTTTAAGCTCAGCCACATAAGTATCTCCGGCTAAACTTATTTCATCCAAGCCCTCAGCCGCATGAACCACTAG
>CERC01020193.1_pt1 | contig 29387 bp, 30 predicted proteins | sample 530921 | NCBI WGS metagenome assembly CERC01 (sample SAMEA2621099, study PRJEB7988) | marine metagenome | isolation source: saline water (ENVO:00002010), including
TCCTTATATGCCAGAGGTTAAATATGAGTTTTGTTAAAACATTAGCAGTGAGTGCAATTGCATCGATTATGGCGGTTACAAGCGTAACCGCTGTTGCAAAGGGCGATCTGACTCGCCGTCCTGCGAAACTGCCTGATTTGGTATTGGGAACAGAGGACAACCGTTATCAGCTTTCACATAAAGACTATCAGCTAGAAACGGGTAAATCTTATAAGTTGAAGATAGTTTCAAGTGGTCAAACAGAATATGCATTAAAAGCTCCTGGCTTCTTCTCTTCAATTTTCTTACGTAAAATTGAAGCGGGCGATATGGAGATTAAAGCGACTAGCATTACTGAATTGGAATTTGAACAAGAAGGTGAGGCTGAGATTTATTTTGTTCCAATTAAGCCAGGTAACTTCGAGTTTTATGCTGAAGGCTTGGAAGAAAAAGGAATGGAAGGGACCTTCATGGTTAAATAGCTTCTTTGCTGTCAATCTCAAGCTTGTTACCCAGGCTTGAGATTTCCCTCTTTTTTTGTTCCCGACATTGTATTCACTGTATTCAAAAGATAACGCCTCTATTATTTCGTGATAGTATAGCTAGGCGCTTTTGCTTTATGGAGAATACATGAAAATCCTTATCACTGATGATCATTCTGTTGTACGTCAGGGCTATGCTAGCGTTCTTTCAACGGTTATTGACGATTGTGAAGTGCTTGAAGCCAGTGATAGCGATGAAGCATACAAGCAATTTTTAAGCGAATCCCCTGATCTTGTTATCATGGATATTAACCTTCCAGGGGTAAGTGGAATAGAAGCTGCGACGCGTATTCTTTCCTTAGACTCAACCGCAAAAATTCTATTTTTCAGCATGTATGATGAAGCGCCCGTAGTTAAGCAAGCGTTGGATGCTGGCGCTATGGGATATATCACAAAAACAGGATCACCTAAGGTGTTACTGGAAGCTGTTTCTAAAATAGCTGCGGGGGAAATTTTTATTGAGTATGAGCTTATTATGAAGCTTGCACTGAATAATCAGAACTTGTCTGATGGTGGCTTAAGGGATCTCACTCAGCGTGAGTTTGAGGTATTTATACTGTTGGCGCGTGGTAACAGTAATCAGGTAGTTGCTGAAACCCTTAATCTAAGCGTTAAGACAATCTCAAATTATGTCACGATAATTAAAAGTAAGTTGAACATATCTTCTACAGCGGAATTAGTTCACATCGCCGCTAATGCCGGCATTATTAAATTCATTACTTAAAGCGAATGAAGTTTTTTGCTTTGCTTCTTGGGTGAACTTCGGTACCTAAGTACAATAAAGTATACTCCTATGGAGGGGTACAGGCGCATCCCATAATCTCTGCATACTAGATGTCTGCATTATTAGATAATGATCTATGTGCAGATTTTTTTATTGCAGGTACATTAATGAACGCTGTTCTTCGTTTAAATCTAGTCGTCACTTTTGTTTTCATACTTGCTTTGTGTGTAACTCTATATGAGATGTTGCAGCAAGCGTCAAAAGATATAACAAGAGAAGTCTCTTCAGGGCTGACCTTTACACATCTTATTCTTAGCGCTGCAATTTCAGATCGAGAGCTTTTAGAGGAGGTTCTTGAGGGCGAAACTCGCCATGTAAAATTAACCATTCTGGATTCAAGAGAGTCCCCACTAATTAATTCGTCTGAAGAGGCATCATTGCTAAGTGAGGATGATGACATAACGTCAGAGTGGTTGGTTCAACTAATCCCAGATATCGAGCGTTTAGCAGATAAAGAGTATTTCAGGTATCTACCTGATGGAAGGGTTTTGAAGCTCACGGCTGATGTTCATGATGAGCTTGAAGAGGTATGGGAGTCTGTTGCGCTTGTCCTGATGCTGTTTTTAATGGGAGCGCTTCTTTCAAATATAGCTATCTATATCGGAGTTCGTCAGGGAATAAAGCCTATAACTGATTTTTTAAATGCGCTGAATCATATTGGGAAAGGTAATTTATCAGCTCGGCTTTCCGGATATTCCATAAAAGAAATCAATCTGTTATCTCAGTATTTTAATGTAATGGCTGAAGCGGTTGAGCTTGCGGAGGCTGACAATAAAAAGCTAACGCATGAGCTTCTTAATCTACGTGAATCTGAGCGCTCATACTTGGCTCGAGAACTACATGATGATCTTGGTCAGTACCTAACAGGTATAAAAGCACAAGCTTATTTAATAAAGGCTGCAGCGGATAAGCCAGAAATTATTGAAAAAGTAGGTGGGCAAATAGCCAGTAATTGCGATGCTATGCAGGTTAGCTTTAGGCAGCTAATTCACGATTTACATCCAGTCATTCTAGAGCAGTTAGGTTTCATTGAGGCGATAAAAGCGCTGATTGATACATGGCAACAGACTCATTCAATCAATGTTACATCCTCATTTATTGATGAAATGCCTGTAATGACCGATGAGCATAATACGCACTTATATAGAATCGTCCAAGAATCACTTAATAACATTGCTCAGCACGCAGATGCGAGCAATGTTGATGTCACTTTAGCTATTGATAACTCAGAACTTGTCTTGTCTATACATGACGACGGGCGATGGAGCGAATCAAATACTACGAATGCAGGCATGGGGTTGCGCTCAATGAAAGAGCGCGCCCATTGTATGAATGGGAATTTCCAATTTACACATTCCGAAGCGGAAGGTACTACGGTAGTTCTTAGGATCCCGATCTTAAAGGAAGTTACATGAAAATTATTATTGCAGATGACCACGCCGTTGTAAGGCAGGGCTATGGGAGCTTGCTTTCGACAATGTTGGCACCTTGTGAGGTGATAGAGGCGGGAGATGGTGATCAGGCATATAGCCTTTGTCAGACTGAAACCCCGGACGTTGTTATCATGGATGTAAATATGCAAGGGATTAGCGGGATAGAGTCTACTCGACGTATTATGCAACGTAATCCAAACATCAATATTTTGTTTTTTAGTATGTATGATGAAATCCCTGTTGTCAGAAGGGCGATGGACGCCGGGGCTAAAGGTTATATTACTAAAAGCTGCACTCCTGATATTCTGATCGAAGCCGTCACAAAAGTTGCTTCAGGTAAGCTTTATGTAGAGCATGAACTTGCAATGAAAATTGCTGTAAACCGTCCAGAGCAAAAGGATCAGCGATTTAAGGATATGACTCAAAGAGAGTTTGAGGTGTTTGTAATGCTTGCTGAAGGTAAAAATATTAAGGAGATATCTGAGCAGCTGTGTATCAGTGCGAAAACTATCTCTAATTACACGGCGATTCTTAAAAGCAAGCTAGATGTTGTATCTACGGCTGAACTTGTTCATTTAGCAATAGAATCAGGACTCATCAAGGTAGGCGGGGAACTCGATTAGTTTTTTTTGCCGGTTTAAATAACTATAAAGGGGCATAATTCAGCCCCTTTTTTAGTCGCAGTGCGTTTGCTCCAAGAAGTTGTATTATCTGGCCCAATTAAATGGGCAGTCAGTACATCCATCCATATAAGTTGCTTGAAATGATGCGTAATGCTTCCTTACGCCAGTAAAAATAGCATTTTCCAGTGTCGCGCCATTCAGTTTTGCTTCTTGTAAATTAGCGTTCTTTAGATTTGCCCCTACCAGTTTTGCTTTTGTCATCCATGCCATTTCAAGGTTTGCTGCTTGTAGATTTGCATTATTAAATGTAGCGCCACTTAAACGTGAAAACTCGAGGTTTGCTCCAGCAAGGTTGGCGCTGGTAAAGTTCGCGCCTTGCGCAAATAATGCCCAGCCTTTAACTGATTCTAAATTTGCATTTGAAAGGTTGGCGCCTCTAGCCGTCGCGTGCCTTAAATCAGCACGTGCTAGGTTGGCATTTGCTAGGTTGGCTTTTTCAAGGTTCGTGTTTTTTAAAAGGCTGTGGCGTAGATTGGCGCCAGTTAGATTGGCCTTAGTTAGATCAGCCCCACTTAAGTCAATGTTACTTAAATCTGCACCTGATAAGTCAGCATTAGGGCATTGCGCGAATGGTTCGATAACGCATCCATTAATTGTTAATTTATCTTCGGCTAAAGAAGGGGTCGTAACTAATATTGTGCTTAAAATAATTGCTTTATACATATGTCATGCCCGAAAAGCCCCCTTAGCAAGACTAAGAGGGCTTTTTTGTGAGGTTAGGTTTTAGTTTTTAGTTAGTTTAAACACCCAGAACGAACCGCCTTGAGAAATTGGCTTAGTTAGTTCTGCCATATCTCCGCCCCATAGTGGTACAGCGCCACCATATCCGCTAGCGATACCGATATATTGCTCACCATCTTCAGTCCAAGTGATTGGGGATGATACGATGCCTGAGCCTGTCTGGAACTTCCAAAGCTCTTTACCTGTTTTAGCATCGAAAGCTTTAAAGTAGCCTTCACCTGTACCGGTGAATATTAGGTTGCCTTTAGTGGCAAGTACGCCTGACCATAAAGGTAGCTTTTCTTTATGAGACCATGCAATTTCGCCTGTTTTGGGATCAACGGCGCGTAATACACCTACGTGGTCATCATACATTTTACGGATACGGAACCCTTGTCCTAGATATGCAGCACCTTTGGTATAGTGAACCTCTTCAGTCCAATAATCTTCTTTCCAGTGGTTGGCGCCAAGGTAAAATAGGCCCGTATCTTGGCTGTAAGCCATAGGGTTCCAGTTTTTACCGCCTAGGAAAGGTGGAGATACCTCAATAGACTTACCTTTCTTCTTGCCTTTTTCTGGAAGTGCTGGGCGTTGGCCTTCAACTTCAACTGGACGTCCAGTTTTAGGATCAATATGTGTAGCCCAAGTAATATTGTCTACAAATGGGAAGCCTCGGATGAAGTCGCCATTTTGACGGTCAACAACGTAGAAAAAACCATTACGGTCAGCGTGACCTGTTGCTTTGATCGTTTTTCCGTTTTCTTCGTATTCAAATAATACGAGTTCGTTATTTCCTGAGAAATCCCATGCATCATTTGGTGTGTGCTGGTAGAACCATTTCACTTCACCTGTTGATGGGTCAACAGCAACCTGGCCTGATGTGTATAGGCTGTCGTAATCGGCTGGGTTGCCGCCTGGTGATGTACGTGCCCAGCCGTTCCATGGGGCAGGGTTGCCTGCGCCTACGATAATTGTATTGGTTTCAACATCAAAGCTTGCTGACTGCCATGGTGCGCCGCCGCCGTGGCTCCATGCTTCAACTTTACCTGTTGGAGAGTTTGGATCGTCTGGCCAAGATGGCGCTTTCGGATCACCAGTTGGTGTGCTCTTCTTGCCGTTAAGCGTGCCGTAGTGACCTTCAACGAATGGACGCATCCAGATCTCTTCGCCTGTTGCTGGGTCTCGTGCAAATAGTTTACCTACAACGCCGAACTCATCGCCAGATGTGCCATGAATAAGCATTACTTTGCCGGTTTTTTGGTCTTTGATGATGGTTGGGGCACCTGTCATCGTATAACCTTCAGTGTGATCTGCGAACTTCTTCTTCCATTTTACTTTACCGGTTTTCTTATCAAGTGCGACAATCGCAGCATCCAGCGTGCCGAAGTAAACTAAATCACCGAAAATAGCGGCGCCACGGTTTACAACATCACAGCAAGGGCGAATGTCATCTGGTAGTCGGTATGAGTAGGACCAGATTTTTTTGCCTGTCTTTGCATCAACAGCAAATATGCGAGAGTAAGAACCTGTTACGTAGATAATGCCGTCATGCACCAATGCTTGTGTTTCTTGGCCGCGCTGTTTCTCACCACCAAAAGAAAAAGACCAAGCAGGTGTTAGTTTGCTAATGTTTTTGTCATTAATTTGAGTGAGGTCACTCCAGCGCTGTGCCTTGGGTCCAATACCGTAACCTAGTACGTCTTCAGCTGTCGTAGCATCGTTTTTAATGTCGTCCCAAGTTACAGGTTTGGCCGTTACCGCAGTTGCACCTGTGATAAGGGTCATTGTGATAGCCGCGCATAATGGCTTTAATCCAGCAGAGATTATTTTTTTTGTCATTGTGTAAGCCTTGTTAATGGTTAAAAGCGATAGCGAGTGTTTATCGCGTCTTTTAATTCTCAGCTTCAAAGGTGATTTTCAGCAATAGATGTAATCCCGTCTGTGCTGGGCTCAAGTCATATGATCTAGGGAATGAATCCTAGCTGCTTGGGAGCTGTTGATATGAGAAATATACGCCGCTTATTTGTATTGATTTAAACCCACAACGATATCTTCGGTTCAAGAGCTATTTAGCAAGCTATTTACTTTAGGTTCATATATCAGATGGTATGTTCGTATGAATAGCATTGGTAATTAGTAGATCGCTTTGACGATATCTGGAGGAAAGGTGTTAATATGAAAATTATAACTGACTACGATAATTCGAACCACTCAATACTTATTTCGAGAATTGAGGGGGCGTTAGAACTTTGGAGGCGGCAGGACTGAATAATCAGATCAGACGGGTATTTGGCAGTATATTCATACAACCTAAGTCTTACTGTGAGGAGTTATTCATACCAAGGGAGTAGTTTATGAAACCCAAAGTACAATTCTTGCTGATTTTGTACAAGCAATATCATATAGGCCTGAAAACTGAAGTTGGGTGACATCAGTATTTCTAAGGATTTCTCGCCCATTGCAATTTGGATTGTTGCAGTGAGAAAAACTTGGTTGTTTGAAAAAATGTAATACCAAGTTGGCGAATCGAATAAAAACTAAGTGGTGAATAAGAATGTCTATAAATAAAAAATTATTAGGAATGGCTACTGCAGGTATGCTGACTGCGGCTCTTTCTACTCAAGCATTTGCTCATGGTGACGTAACACCTCAGAACGTTGATGTTGAAGGTCTTACACCACTAGGTGAAGAGTGGTTAGATCAAAACCCATACAATGCGGATTACGAAAACCGTGATCTTGCTGTGACAATCGGTACATCTGCTTACACGCAGAACTGTGCGCGCTGCCACGGTCTAGACGCAATTTCTGGTGGTATCGCACCGGATCTTCGTTACCTAGAACCAGGTATCGAAGGCGATGAATGGTACAAATACCGTGTTGTAAATGGGGCGGTTCGTGACGGTCGTGTTTACATGCCTAAAATGGCAGAGCACTTAAGCCAAGAAGCTCTTTGGGCTATCCGTGCTTACCTAGAGACTCGCTATACAGATGAATAATAAACGACTCTCAAAAGTCGTTATATTAACTTGCGCCAGCCTGCTTAGCAGCCTGGCGCAAGCGCGTTATTACGACGATGTAATTGATAGCGGGTATATCAAGGTTGGTTTCTATCGCGATTTCCCACCCTATTCGTTTCAAAAAGATGGGAAACCTGCTGGTGTCGATGTTGATGTTGGTAAGTTTATAGCCTCATCTATGGGTCTGGAGTTTAAACCACATTGGATTACACCGGATGAAAACCTTGAAGATGACCTTCGCAATAATGTCTGGAAAGGGCATTATTTAGATAAAGATGAAAAACAGGGTGCTTTGGCGCTTAAGAATATTGCAGATGTGATGATGCGTGTTCCTTATGATCGCGAATATTCTTATATGCAAGATTCAACGGGCGCGGTTATCAATGAAATGGTCGTGATGTTTGGGCCGTATCAGCGCGAGAGTTGGAAAGTTGTTTATGATTCAAGCAAACTAGATAACGTATCTACAGTTGCCGTGTTCCAATATCACCCGATCGGGGTAGAGATTGATAGCATGCCTGCTATGTATCTTACGTCTGCATTCGGTGGCCGTATGAGAGAAAAAACTCATCACTATGCAAATGCACGCAAGGCATTTGCAGGTATGGAAAGTGGTGAAGTTGATGCAGTGATGGCAATGAGGGCTGAAGTTGATTGGCTTGTAGCACAGTCGGGCAATGAAAGTTTTAAGCTCGGAAGTAACGGTTATCCGTCGATGGGCAAGCAAAAGTGGGATATTGGTATGGCAGTTAAGCATACGTATCGCCAGCTTGGTTATGCCATTGAAGAAGTTGTAGATGGCATGGTACGGAATGGTGATATGGAAAAGATTTATCACTCATACGGCTTAACTTATGAGATGCCTGAGTTTTATCAATCAGTAGAAAAATAGCTTTCAGCAAACTAACCTTTAACAATAATAATAGGGGTTTAATAATGAAAGGTCGATTAGCTGCGTTACTGGTGAGCGCAGCAGTGTCATTTTCAGCCAATGGTGCTGAGCCTGATCCGCTAGAGTCGCCTCTTTGGGACTATATGCGCACGCAATTTATTGGTGATGATGCCTATGTTTTTGATGATCGAGTCAAAGTAGGGCTTCCCGAGTTCGCTGAGGATCCAACACAAGTACCTATCATGGTTGATGCTTCTGCGCTTAGCGGTAACATTAAACAGATCATTACTTGGGCGGACCTTAACCCCATTCAGCATATTTTTACTTATTACCCCCATCCTGAAATAGTGCCCCGTATATCCTTAAGGATTAAGGTTCAGCAAGGAACTGCTGTACGCGCAGCCGTGCAAACAAAAGACGGTGTTTGGCACATGGGCGGGTCATACTTGGATGCTGCCGGTGGCGGTTGTACTGCGCCTAGCGCTGCTAATTCTGATCCTTATTGGGAAAGTCATCTTGGTGAGATGAAAAGCCGCTTCTTCGCAAAAGAGGAGGGTGGCCGTTACAAGTTTAAAGTCATTCACCCTATGGATACTGGTTTAGTAAATGCTATACCTGAATTCTATATTCAGCAGGTCGCTGTTCGAAATCAGCAAGGTGAATCTTTAGCGCGCCTGGAACTATCCCAGCCCGTCAGCGAAAACCCTGTAATCACTTTTGATGTGCGTGATAAGAACCAAAAACATAGTGTTTGGTTAAGAGATAATAGTGGTAATGAGTTTGGGCGAGATCTCTAGGAGAGTATCAATGTTTAATAAAAAGGCATTAACTTTAAGCTTGTTGCTTTCCGTCAATACCGCTGCTGTTGCCGCGCCGCTTACTTATGATTTAAAACCTCAGAAAATCGCAGAGAATACTTGGGTGCTAAAAGGTGCGCTTGAGGACTTTTCTAGAAAAAATGGCGGTAATATTGTCAATACCGGCTTTGTGGTAACGGAGGAGGGAGTCTTAGTTATTGATACGGGGCCTTCTTTAAAATACGGCGAAGAGATGAAAGCGGCCATAGCTGAAATCACTGATAAGCCGATTAAGTATGTACTCAATACGCACTCCCATCCTGACCATTTCTTGGGTAATCAGGCATTTTCTAATTCAGATATTTTGGCTTTACCCAAAACCAATGAGCAGTTAGCGCTGCACGGCGATGCTTTCGCAGGCAATATGTACCGTCTTGTTGGGGATTGGATGAGATCAACTGAAGTTAAACTACCAACCCAAGACCTTAAGGTCGATAAGCTTAAACTGGGTAGTCATCAGTTCTCATTGATGTCTTTTACTGGGCACACGGGATCCGATCTGGTTGTTTATGATCGTAAAACAGGGGTGTTATTTGCCTCTGATATGGTATTTTTTCAGCGAGCACTTACAACGCCTCACACACCGGGTCTCGATGTTTGGTTTAAAGAGATAGAAAAGCTAGAAGCAATTGATTATAAAGTTATCGTTCCAGGGCACGGGCCTGTCTCAAAAGATAAGGACTCATTAAAACAGATGAAGCGTTATCTTCTATGGCTCGATGAGACATTAATCGATGCTGCCCAAAAAGGTTTAAGCATGACTGAGGTTATTAGAATACCTATCAATGAAGTATTCCCAGATATTAAGCTAACGCGACATGAGTTCATAAGGACGGTTGCACATCTTTACCCCCTTTATGAGGATAAGTATTTTTGATAATGGGGAAAGGGCTGTAGTGCTGAAACTGAGTTAAACGACCGTTTCATTGTGGCTTTCTGTGTGTTTAGTAGCCTTTTATAGCCTATGGTCTACCCTTAATTAGCAAGAATTCCGAGTATTACTACCAAGTGATGAGAAAACTACTTCTGGGGTTTAATTGTTGTAAAACCCCTAAAGAAAAACAATGTGTTGCATGATTCGGGAATTTTTCCCGGCTCTCTCTGAACACCAATAATAAATATCCGTAGAGGAGCTTACAATGAAGAGATTCGCACTGTCTGCCTTAGTTACAGCAATGACTGTTGCAGGCGCGGCACAAGCTGGCGTTACTGATAAAGATATCCTTAATGACCAGATGAGCACAGGCGATGTATTGACTAACGGCATGGGTCTTCGCGCTCAGCGTTATAGTCCTATGGACAAAATCAATACAAAAACTGTTAAAGATATGCGTCCAGTTTGGGCGTTCTCTTTTGGTGGTGAAAAACAGCGTGGTCAAGAATCACAGCCAATGGTTAAAGATGGCGTAATGTACGTTACTGCATCTTACTCACGTGTATTCGCTGTAGACACTAAAACTGGTGACGAGCTTTGGGAATACAATGCACGTCTTCCTGATGGCATCATGCCATGCTGTGACGTTATCAACCGTGGTGTAGCACTGTATGATGACCTAGTTATCTTCGGTACTCTTGACGCTAAACTAGTCGCTCTTAATAACAAGACTGGTAAAGTTGTTTGGAAGAAAACTGTTGAAGATTACAAAGCTGGTTACTCTATCACTGCAGCGCCTATCGTTGTAAAAGGTAAAGTAATTACAGGTGTATCTGGTGGTGAATTCGGTATCGTAGGTAAAGTAGAAGCTTACGACGCTAAGACTGGTAAACTTGCTTGGACTCGTCCAACAGTTGAAGGCCACATGGGTTACATCTGGAAAGATGGCAAGAAAATGGAAAACGGCATTTCTGGCGGTGAAGCAGGCAAAACTTGGCCTGGCGACCTTTGGAAAAGCGGTGGTGCTGCTACATGGTTAGGCGGTACTTATGATCCTGATGTAGATCTTCTTTTCTTCGGTACTGGTAACCCAGCACCATGGAACTCTCATCTACGTCCTGGCGACAACCTTTTCTCATCTTCTCGTCTAGGTATTGATCCAGATACTGGTAAAATCGCTTGGCACTTCCAGACTACTCCACACGATGGTTGGGATTACGATGGTGTAAACGAGCTGATCTCTTTTGACTACAAAGCTAACGGTAAAACAGTTAAAGCAGCAGCTACAGCTGACCGTAACGGTTTCATGTATGTCTTGAATCGTGAAAACGGTGACTTCATCCGTGGTTTCCCATTTGTAGACAAGATCTCTTGGGCTAAAGGTTTGGATGCTAAAACTGGCCGTCCAATCTACGACGATGCTAACCGTCCAGGTAACCCAGCTGATTCTAAAGATGGCAAAAAAGGTAAATCTGTACTTGCTATCCCATCTTTCCTAGGTGGCAAAAACTGGATGCCTATGGCATACAGCCAGGATACTGAGCTGTTCTACGTACCTTCTAACGAATGGTCAATGGATATCTGGAACGAGCCAACTGCATATAAGAAAGGTGCAGCTTACCTAGGTGCTGGTTTCACTATCAAAGCACTGAAAGATGAATACATCGGTGTTCTTCGTGCGATGGATCCAAAAACTGGTAAAGAAGTATGGCGCTTCAACAACTACGCTCCTCTATGGGGTGGTGTTTTAGCGACTAAAGGTAACTTGGTATTCTTCGGTACTCCTGAAGGTTATCTACGTGGCCTGAATGCTAAAACTGGTGAAGTTGAATACGAATTCAACACAGGTTCTGGTATCGTTGGTTCCCCAATCACTTGGGAAGAGAACGGCGAACAGTTCTTGTCTGTAGTATCCGGTTGGGGTGGTGCAGTACCTCTATGGGGTGGCGAAGTTGCTAAACGTGTTAAGCACCTAAACCAAGGTGGCACAGTTTGGACTTTCAAACTACCTAAATAATTCTTATGAATTATGACTGAGTATTACAATTTGGTGATGCTCAGCCTGTCCCAGCAAGAAAAAGCCAGCTTATAGCTGGCTTTTTTTGTGCCTTTGATTTGTGTTGATCAAACGAATAACAGGAGGAGTAATTGATGACCAGTTAATTTATCTTATGAGAAATCTATAACGCTATTGAAAGCAATCACTATACGGTCAGCCTCTCCGAAATAAGGGAGTGCCGAATGCTTTAAGTAAGAAGGGAATATAACGAGTTGTCCCTCTACAGGTTCAAAATCCCAAAAGCCATGCTCGCCTAGATATGCTGTACCTACATCAGAATAGTGATCTGCGTTAATACGAGGGTCGTAGAAGCGATTTACACCATTCCTTGAGCCTAATTCACACTCGCCAGGCTCTAGGTAGTAGATGCCACACCAGGAGCAATTGGGGTGAGAGTGAATGTCGTGATATCCACCGTTTTTGGTTACGTGATACCAGGATTCAATAATTGTTGCATCTCCTTCACTTTCTTCTGGCCAATAGGGTGCATTTACCTCTGTCGCGATGGCTGAAACCACTTCCTCAAACAACCTTCTAACTTCCATCACCGCTGCATTTTCGGCTTCAAGGAAATTTAGTTTGCTTTCAAATAGCTGATGCTTAGCTGTAACTGCAACCTGGCTAGCGATTGGGGCTTCTTGACTCTCTTGATCCTTATAGATATATGAGAGCAGATCTTCTTTTAAAAAATCATGATCTGGATTGGTTGTTACAAATAGAGGTGATGTCCATGCATTAATAGGCTCAATGATAGGCGCTTCAGAATACATAAGGTTGCCTTGTAAAATTATAGTTAGCGATACCCATACGGACCGCTATTGGATTGGGCTATTCTAGCGATAGTCCATTTACAAGGCTATGTAATATGCAGTGATCTTATTAGCTAGGGTCTGGAAGAGCCAATCCAGCTAGCCTCAAGCTCATAAGAAATAGAGCGTGCAAGTCCGTCTAAGTCAGGAAAAAGTGTGGCATGACTAATATTCATTCGATATAGAGCTTCCATGGCTTGAGTCCTGATCTCTTTCGGAATGATTATTTTTGCAAGCAGGGGCTTGTCGTAGTTATAGCTGTTCAGGAGATCTTCAACGGATACATTAATTTGACCTGGCAGCATAAAAGTTCCTGCCTGAGCAACGATTCGACGATCCATTGACCATGGCTCTCCAGGCCAAACGACTGAATACTGATTGGATAAGTAGTATTTATCTAAGTGACCTCCGTTGCGGGGGCTGATCGCTTCCCTTGTAAGGTCGGGATGGTTAGGCGGTGTTGCTTCATGCCAAAGCGCGGGCGTATTAACTGCGAATACTGCCGCCGTTGAAATACACGAGTGTAAAGCAAAATAACTCGCGACAAATGGAGACTTGGTGAAATCAAGTAAGCGGGTGGGAGCGCCATGATGTTGCATGAGTGCTAAGCACCTGAAGTCATCGTCTAACACGCTTGTATCATCAAGAAAGTAATGCGCCTTACGTTTAAATACTCGAATAGCACGAGCTTCTTGCTCTGCCCATTTCTTTTCTGGCACATATTGCTTCAGTCGACGAGTCAGAGAGCTTTCAAGACTCCACTCAGCATCGCTTTGTCCGCGGAAGGCCCAGCCTCTAAATTGGTCAGACTCAACTAACTCTAAAAACTCTTGCCAGCTTTGAACCTCGTACCGTGATGTCATACGTATGCTCCTTAGTGAGTATTATCTGAGTATGCTCTAAACTGCATCTGTTTTGAATTAATGGCGGTTAGTATAATTTGAACCCGTTTTTCTGATTCAATTTCATTTAATAACCTTAAAATAGTTTAGTTCTTAAATATCAATAGGTTAGGATTTTTCTTGGTTGTGTTTGGGTGATTGTTATAAGGCTTACGTAGGGGGAGGGCCGCCATAACTACTACCAAATAAGTATTTTTTTGATGCCAAGGGATGATATCTGTGTTTCTTCCTGCGTAGCTAATATAGTTGGGTAAATAAACGATACTGTCCAACACTCCTGACAGTAGATAAAAACAAGAGGCACATAGAAGATGATTTACGCTAAGCCGGGTACAGAAGGCTCTGTTGTTACCTTTAAAGAACGTTATGGAAACTTCATTAATGGTGAGTGGGTTGCTCCTGTTAATGGCCAGTATTTTACTAACACTACGCCTATTACTGGTGAGTCTGTTTGTGAAATCCCACGCTCCGATGCTGCCGATATTGATCTGGCGCTGGACGCTGCACATGCTGCACAAATGACTTGGGGTAAAACTTCTCCAATCGAGCGTCAGAATGTTCTATTAAAATGTGCTGAACTAATTGATGCAAACCTAGAACGTCTAGCTGTATCTGAAACTTGGGATAACGGTAAAGCAGTACGTGAAACTCTAGCTGCAGACGTACCTCTAATGGCGGATCACTTCCGTTACTTCGCTGGTTGCATCCGTGCACAGGAAGGTACTATCGGTGAAATCGACGAAACTACGGTTGCTTACCATTTCCATGAGCCTCTAGGTGTTGTTGGTCAGATCATTCCTTGGAACTTCCCACTATTGATGGCTGCATGGAAAATTGCACCAGCACTAGCGGCAGGTAACTCTATTGTTCTTAAGCCAGCTGAAGCAACTCCGCTTTCTATTCTAATCCTAATGGAATGCATCTCTGAAGCATTGCCAAAAGGTGTACTAAACGTTGTAAACGGTTTTGGTGGTGAAGCAGGTCAGGCATTAGCATCTAGTACTCGTATTGCTAAGATCGCATTCACTGGTTCTACACCAGTAGGCTCTCACATCATGAAATGTGCTGCTGAGAACATCATCCCATCTACTACAGAACTGGGTGGTAAGTCTCCAAACGTTTACTTTAACGACGTTATGGCTCAGGATGATGAGTTCGTAAGCAAAGCTGTTGAAGGTGCTGTACTAGCATTCTTTAACCAAGGTGAAGTTTGTACTTGTCCTTCACGTCTATTGGTTCAGGAAGATATCGCTGATGAATTCCTAGCTAAAGTTGTTGAACGTATTGGTCAAATCAAACGTGGTGACCCACTAGATACTGAAACAATGGTTGGTGCACAGGCTTCCCAAGAGCAGTTCGATAAGATCCTAGGCTACATCGATATCGGTCGTGAAGAGGGCGCTGAAGTCCTTGCAGGTGGCGGTATTGAGAAGCTTGATGGCGAATATGGTTCTGGTTACTACATCAAGCCAACTCTTCTTAAAGGAACAAACGACATGCGCGTTTTCCAGGAAGAGATCTTTGGTCCAGTAGTAGCTGTTACTACTTTTAAAGATGAAGCTGAAGCACTCGCTATCGCAAACGACACTGAGTTCGGTCTTGGTGCCGGCGTATGGTCTCGTGATACTAACATTGCTTACCGTATGGGTCGTGGCATTCAGGCTGGTCGTGTTTGGATGAACTGCTACCACCTTTACCCAGCACACGCTGCATTCGGTGGTTACAAGAAGTCTGGTGTAGGTCGTGAGACTCACAAGATGATTCTTGAGCATTACCAGCAGACTAAAAACATGCTAGTAAGCTACAGCGAAAAACCACTAGGTTTCTTCTAAGGAATCCTCTGAAGAGCTAGTGTAGTTCCTATGCTGGCTCCCTATAGGCTATAAATTTAGCTTATTGAGTTATAGCGACCTTAGGGTCGCTTTTTTTATGCCTGATTTTTATTAAAGTGTTGTTGCTTTCTATTTTTAGAAACTTCAAAAGCCTATCTTACGTTTACTTTTTCCAATAGCGATTCACGCTCAAAGTAAGTAAATTCGGACTTTTCTGTTCCTCCGAATTGGTTCCATCACTGCAGGCAGAGAGAGTACGCAAAGGGAAATTATTAGATATTTCTTCTTAACTGCTGTTTTACCTATATCAGTACTTTATCTAGTTATAATCTATTTAGATAATTCCATCAAAGACATGAAAGGTTAAAACGTGTGGGCTGTAGAGTTTTTAAGTATGAAGAGAGAAGAGAGCAATCCATTGCATCTCTATACGTTACTTATCCTTGAACGTGATAACACTATAAATGAGCTATGTTACGGTTATGTGATGTTTTGATTATTCTTTAATCAATGCTTTAAGTTCTTCAATGATCATTTTGCGAAGCTTGAGTGTTAATGCACCTCTAGAGTCTTCTGTCTTAATGATGCCCTGTATGCTGGTTGCCACTGAAGGGTCGAATTTACGTTCGCTTCCTGCCTTCTCATAAAACAGATTAACTAATTCAGTCCCTTGTTTTGCATCTGCTTCTACCATTAGCATCGCTTGTGCGAGCACCCCTTGTTTAAGATGTTTAACGTTGGGGGGGGACAGCATTATTTTTTGTGCGGTGCCTGTGATTTTGAGTCCGCTAATATTTAAGTTATAGCGTCCATCGCAGTATGAACCTGGTGTTTCACCATATTCAGGCTTAAGACCTAATTTAATTAAAGCCCTGTTTATTGGTTCACACAAAGCTAAATACATATCATCAAGGTCGAACGTTGATATAGTTGTTTGCGGTACAATAATGGATAAATTTAAAATGCCCGGATGCAGAGGAACAGCTGTTCCTCCACTACTGCGAACGATAGGCGGCCATTTTCTTTTTGACATCTCAATGACGGCTTCATCGTAATTAGGAAATCGAGTCTCTTTTTTCGTGACAACTAGGCACGGAGGGGTCTCCCAAAGGCGAGCAGTTGCTCCTCGCTTACCTTTTGCGATCTCTTGTAACAAAGCCGTGTCGTGTTCAAGAGCTTGTTGAGGGTCACGGGAAAGAGGCTCATCAATGATCCGCCATCGATCATGTTCAGTATATAATTCTAAAAAACGACTATCTTGCTTCATAAACCATCAGGAAGATTATTTGTTAGGTTATAAGATGATGCTATCATCGCGATCCAATTTATAGCATAGCAATAACTCAGTCTAAATGAATAAGCCAATTCCAGCAGCCAATGTTGATGATTTACAAACATGGGTAAAGTATAAAAGTAAAATGTGTCAGTCTTGTCGCGGGACCTGCTGCAGCCTGCCTGTAGAGGTTAGGTTCAACGATCTTGTTCGTATGGGTGTGCTTGATGAGTTTGACTCTCACGAGCCCGCAAAACGCCTTGCAAAGCGTTTAATGAAAGAGGGTATTGTGGGGCACTTCAATAATAAAACTGAGGTGTATACGCTTTCTCGCTATGCCAATGATGATTGTATTTACTTAGAGCAGAAAAGCCGGTTGTGCAGTATTTATCAAAATAGGCCCGATACTTGTCGCAAGCACCCAATTGTTGGTCCTAAACCTGGTTTCTGTGCTTACCAGCCTAAATAATATGAATGATACTCTTCAGCCAATTTTGTACTCCTTTCGACGTTGCCCTTATGCAATGAGAGCGCGCTTAGCGATTGCCTATAGTCAGGTAAGTGTAGAGCTACGAGAGATCGTTTTGCGTAACAAGCCTCAATCAATGCTTAATATTTCCCCTAAGGGAACCGTACCTGTTTTGCTGTTAACAGATGGGACAGTTATTGATGAGAGTATCGATATTATGCGCTGGGTGCTCAGTCAGAATGATCCTGATTGCTGGTACGGGGCACAGTATGTTGCTGCCATCGATAAGCTAATAGATGAAAATGACACAGTGTTTAAGCCCTGTCTGGATCGTTATAAATATGCTGATCGTTATCCAGAACATTCGCAGGAATATTATCGCTCGCAGTGTGAACAGTGGTTTGTAAAGCTGAATGATTTGCTAGGATCGAACGATGGTTATCTGCTCACCAATCAGCCAACACTCGCAGATATGGCGCTCTTTCCCTTTATAAGGCAGTGTGCGCATGTTGATTTGGAATGGTTTGAAGCAACATCCTACGAACATTTACAGTGCTGGTTAGCAGACCTCAAATCCTCAGCCCTTTTTTCAAGTAGTATGACCAAGTACCCAGCTTGGAAATGTGGCGACCCTAAGACCTACTTTTCTGGTTGAATACGACTGAATAAATTATATGAATCTCACCTGTCATTAATCATGACACGTTAACTATCTGATAGTGTAATCACCACTTCAAAACCATCTGGGCGGCCCGTCGCGGGGGAGTTAAGCAACATCGATGCGCCTATGCCTGTTACGATCGCGTCAGCAATAGCTAAACCCAAACCAGAGCCATGTGCTGTTGTCTTTGATCGAACAAAACGTTGGCGTAGCTTTGCTAGATGCTCTGCTGGGACGATATTCCCTGCATTTACAATTCTCAATTCATCTTGTCTTGAAAAGTGTATCTCCACTGGTTGGTTTTGACTTCCATGTTTGATCGCATTATCCAGTAAATTTCTGACTAAAATAGCAAATGCATCGGGATCAATCTTTGACTTAATCCCTAAGCTTTCCGGCGGGAAATACTCAATAATTTTTACGTTCGAGGAGCGTCTTAGATCATCTGTAACCAGCTGTATTATAGATGTCAGATCATGTTGTTCATTCGAAAAAAGCCCGCCGCCTTCCGCTTTAGCAAGTTGCATTAATTTCTCAGACAGATTAGATAAGGTGCGCACTGTTTTTTCAATTTTAAAGGCCCTTTCTTTGCTATCTCCTTCAGGAAGCTCTTTTTCTAATCGCTGTATTTGTGCCAATGCGGTCGCAATGGGTGTACGTAATTCATGAGCGCTATTGGCCGTGAATGATCTTTCTGACTCAAGCGCTCGGCGCAAGCGATCTAGCAAATCATTGACAGGTTCTGCAATCGTCAGAATCTCAGTTGGTAGGCCTGTTACGCTGACAGGCGATAAGTCGCCACTACCTCGAGATTCAATTTCATTACGGTAGATCAAAATTCGACGTAGGCTGTAATGAACAAATGCCCATGTACCGATGAAGCAGAGAGGGATAATTAATATTAATGGCCATAATAGGGTAATCGCCATCTCTGTGATTGCGGCTTTCCTTTGGCTTAAAGGTTCAGCAATTTCAATATGTATTGTTTTCTGTACAGCCCAAGCACCATAGAGCCTGTGGGTGCCTGAAGTGTTAAACCCTTCAAGTAACACTTGATTGAAGATGCTAGGTTCAGCGTTATGAGATTGTAGTAATATCTTTCCCGACCGATTTCTCACAAGATAGGTCAGGGGCTCATCATGCGTTTCAAATGACATGATGTTCTGAGGCAGCCCAGTTTCATCTCTGTTCATTATCTCCACAACGGCTAGAGGCATGATACGTTGAGCCGTTTCTGCCAGAGCACTATCAAATAATTCATTCAGTTTATTTTGTGAAACAAGTATTGCGCCTGATATGGCCATTATCCACAGAAGAATAGCGCCCAGTGTTAATCCAATCCCTAGGGTTTTTTGAAGGCTGCGTGACTGTGTCATCAGGGAGTCATCCTGTAACCCAAACCACGTACGGTTTCTAACTGATTTTTGCCTAATTTTTTACGCAATCGGCTGATATAAACCTCAATAGTATTACTTTCGATTTCTGCTCCAAAGGCGTAAAGATGGTCCTCTAATTGTGGCTTTGAAAGTAAAGTGCCCGGACGTTGGATAAACGCCTCCAGTAAAGCCCATTCACGTGCGGTTAGTTCTATAGGCACTTGATTACGGGAAACAATATGTTTCGTTAGATCAATCTCTAATGACCCTATTTTTAGCAGAGGATTTGGATTGCCTGAGTACCGTCTCGTTACCGCGGCTATTCGCGCTGATAACTCAGTAAGGTCGAAGGGTTTTACGAGGTAATCATCAGCTCCGGCATTGAGTCCTTTAATACGATCAGAAATTTGATCTCGGGCGGTCATGATAATCACAGGGGTGATACTGCCTGAGCGGCGTAAATTGATTAAGAAGTCGATACCGCTCCCGTCAGGTAGCATAAGATCAAGTAAAATTAGATCGTAGTCTGTTGTCTCTTTGCTCGTTTCTGCGTAAGCAAGGGTTTTAACCCAGTCAACGGCATTCCCTTCATCAGCGATCTGATCATGGATTACTTCACCTAAGTCTTCAGCATCCTCGACCAATAATATGCGCATCTTCGACCTCTGAGAGCTGTGTCATGGTAATAAACGGCATCAAATCATATCAACACGCAGTCTATTTTGCATGCTCTCATCATCGGTGCTTTGCGTTCAGGTAGGTGTCAGTAAAGTCATTTACTATGAACAAAAATATAAAGGAGAGCCCTCATGAATAAGAAAATATTAACCATTTTTATCACTTCCTGCGTGTTAACTGGTGCAGCTTTTGCGAGCGAAGATTGCACGGACCCTGTGTCAGATTGGCAACCGCGCCAACACCTTAGACAAATGGTAACCGATAGGGGATGGCAGGTTGACCGCATAAAAGTAGACGACGGTTGTTATGAGGTCAAAGGATTGGACCGTAAGGGCAATCGTATTGAAGCTAAATTCTCACCTGCTTCGTTTAGTCTTATAGAGCTTGAGATTGAATTTGATGAGTCAGGCGATGCCTCGGATTACTTGAAAGGTTGGGATGGTGTTACAAAAACTGATGGCATGAATCCTAAGGCGCACAGGTCTAATAAACCTAAAGTCACGATTGAATAAAGCGTCTTCAGTTAGCAAGCAGAGAGATAAACAATGAAATATATAGCAATGACATTATGCCTGCTTAGTGGGGCATTTCTTACGACAACCGCTTCAGCTCGTGAAGTAAATCTAACCACTGAAATGAAAAATTATGGTGGTGATGGCGCTTATTTAGCGATTTATCTAACTGATGAGAAAGGGATATATCAAGAAACGGTTTGGGTTGCGGGTCAGAAATCAAAATATTACAAACATTTAAGTGGTTGGGTACGCGGTACTCGTAAGCGCGAGAGTGAATACGATGGATTGACTGGCGCAAGCGTCACTAGCGGTAAAACGTTAACGGTTACCCTAGACCTAGCTGATAGCTATATCGATTCTGGTTTTCAGCTTAGGATTGATTCCGCCGTCGAAGACATGCGTGATCACCGCAATGACATCGTTGTTCCATTTACGAGCGAGGGTGTAGGCCAACCAATTTCTGGGCGCGGGTACGTTAAAACCTTCACTTATTCGTTTTAGTGACAGGCCTGGAGTTATTACATGTTACGTAAATTTCATTCTGTTTTAGGCTTGATAGCAGCGGCTTTAGTTGTGGTGATCTCCATTACAGGAGGGATTCTGGCTCTTGATCCGTTTCTGGAACGAACTCAAGCCAAGGTAGTCGGTACCTCTTCTACTAGCGTTGCGGAATTGACGGCGAAACTTACATCGCGTTACCCGGGTGCTGAACAGATACAGCGAACCTCCTCTGGTACGGTTATTGTCTATTTTGCGAATGCTGATGGCACGGGTGCTGATATTATCAACCCGTTAACAGGAGAAACCATAGGGCCATATACAGCGTCGCCTGTTATGGTGTGGGTTAAACGTTTACATCGCTCATACCTACTAGATACACCTGGGCGAGTCGCTACGGGTATTGGCGCATTGCTGATGCTGTTGATAACGTTTTCAGGCGTATTTATGTTAGCGAATAGACTTGGCAGTTTTCGTCAGATTTTTCGCCCAATTAAAGGATCTTTTAAACAGCAATTACATTGTCAAATGGGTCGGGTAATCGTGCTTGGGCTACTGCTTTCTTCCGTGACTGGCCTATATATGTCAGCCGTATCCCTTGAGTTATTGCCTGAACCTCAATCGATCGAACCTTCTTTTCCCGAGAGCGTCAGTGGTGGTATTCCATTACCCACGGATAAGCTTCAAGCATTAAAAGAAATACCTGTCAGTGAACTAAGAGAGCTGGTTTATCCTTACGCAGAAGACCTGACTGATGTGTATACAATCAAAACAAAACAGGGCAGTGGTTTTATCGATCAATCAACAGGACAGCTACTTTCTTATCAAGCCTACGGTACAAAGCAAGCGTTCTATGAGTTGATTTTTATGTTACATACCGGTGAAGGGTTATGGTGGCTAGGCTTGCTTCTTGGTCTCTGTGCGCTTGCTGTACCTATGATGTCATGGACAGGGATTCAAATATGGTGGGAGCGTCACAAGTCAGATACTGAGTTGAATAACAATACAGCAATTCGTATGGCAGACACGGTTATATTAGTAGGTAGCGAAAGCAATAGTACTTGGGGTTTTGCTAAGACGCTGCATGACTCACTTAATAAGGCTGGGTACCTTGTACATACAACTGCGATGAACAATTTTGTGAATCATTACCCCCATGCTAAAAGATTGTTTGTTCTTACTTCAACTTACGGGGATGGCGATGCGCCTTCGTCAGCCAACCACTTTATGGCAATACTTGAGATGATAACCCACACACCCAACCTTCCAGTTGCCGTTTTAGGGTTTGGTGATAATCAATTTCCTCACTTCTGTCAGTTCGCCAAAAATGTAGACACTGCACTCAGGGCAAAAGGCTGGCAGGTATTACTGCCTTTTGAGACGATCAACCAGCAATCCCCTCAAGAGTTTGCGCGTTGGGGTGTCGAGCTTAGCAAGGTGCTTGGTACTGAGTTAGTGTTGGCGCACAGTCCCGCACTACCGCGTTGTAATAAACTCGTGCTTGCCGAACGGATTGATTACGGCGCAGAGGTTCAGGCTCCGACAACCGTGTTTCGCTTTAAAGAGGAGCCTCGTGAAGGTGTTGTTGGATTATTTGATAAGGTGGCAGGGCGTTCGGGCCTAAGCCATTTTGAGGCAGGCGATTTAGTGGGGATATTGCCTCCAGAAAGTAACATGCCTCGCTTTTATTCGCTCGCTTCTGCATCCAAGGATGGCATGTTAGAGATTTGTGTACGCTACCATTTGGGGGGGGTGTGCTCAAGTTATCTTCATGCGCTTTCGATAGGCGACAGTATCAACGCTTTTATAAAGCCTAATCCTAGCTTTCGGCCTTCATCAAGCAATGCACCTATTGTACTGATTGGCGCAGGTACAGGTATTGGCCCCTTGGTTGGATTTATACGTCATAATACAGCGCATCATGCTATGCACCTCTATTGGGGAGGTCGTTGTCCAGAATCTGATTTTCTCTACAAAGCTGAGTTGAACTCTTACCTTGAGGATAAGAGACTAACCAAGTTGAACGCTGTGTTTTCCCGTGTAAGCCAACGTGCCTATGTTCAAGACAAAATCACTCTTGACGGTGACGAGTTACGCAGGTTGATTGAGGAGGGTGCTCAGATACTTGTTTGTGGCGGACGGCGCATGGCAAACAGCGTTATGGCGGCATTAAATGAAGTGATCTTACCACTTGGAATCGATGTGCAAACGCTTAGGGAGCAGGATCGCTACCGCGAGGATGTTTATTAACAAATCGGATCATGCAAGTACGTATTTAATCGCGTATAAGAAAAAGCCCGTTATTCATACTGAATAGCGGGCTTTTTATCAAACGCTCAGAAATAGGGAGATTATTTCCGTTCCTGAATGAGCTGCTTCAGTTCAGCTATCTGCATAGAAAGGTCTTCGATTGTAAGCTGTCCTTCATCAAGGGCTTTTTGCTTTGCTTCTTCAGCATGTTCATTTTCCATAACATTTACCACGATGCCAATAACCATATTTAGAAAGGCGAAAGTGGTTAGGAAAATAAAGGTTAAGTAATACAGCCAGCTAAATGGATAGACAGCCATCGTTTCATACATGACATCCGTCCAATCCTCAAAGGTCATTACCCTAAATAGGGTAAGCATTGCAATTGATATATCACCCCAAAGATCTTCATTGATGTGCATAAAAAACGAAGCACCAATAGCAGCGTATATATAAAAAATTATAAACATCAATAAGATAACGTAGCCTAGTTGAGGTAAAGCTTTAATAAGTGAGTTAAGTAATAAGCGTAACTCAGGGACAATCGAGACCATCCTTAAAACACGGAAAATACGGATTAATCGACCAACTAATGCCAACTCACTATCTTGGATAGGTATTAAGCTGACGACCACAATTAAGGTGTCAAATATGTTCCAAGGGTTTTTAAAGAAATCTTTCTTGTTCGGCTCACCAATAAATCGGATGCATATCTCTATTAGGAAGAACACGGTTATAGCGCGGTCTAACCAGGTAATCATTGTTAGAAAGTGGCTAGGGATATTGTAAGTTTTTGCACCGATAACCAGTGCCGAAAATAGGATCACAGAAACTACAAAGAATTCGAATATGCGATTACTGCGTATCTTGTCGAAGTTTGCTTGAAGATTGCTGCTATTCATTATGGCTCTTTAATGCTTAGAAGTTTAGAAAAAGTGAACTGTACTTGTCTTTAACGTAAATGGGTAGCGCAAATCTGATCAAGATAAGCGGAAGTCTTAAACAAACCCTATTAGATATATATTTTAGAGACAGCCGTACTGTCTCTAATTATTAAAAGTTGATTAACACTGGGTAGATAACAGTACCGAAGTGGAATACTTTTTTTTGTGTCTGTTATGAAATTGTGGCGCCCTAAAGAGCAAATTTGATGAAAGGGAGCTTATTGAATCGTGAAAAGTCTAGAAAAAATATGTGGTCGTTACGCTGGGTCATATTGTTAACCGTTATGGCAATTATGGCAGGCGCGCTGCTTTTAGTCGGATTCGTTGTTTATGACTTTATACATTTGGTTGATGTCGCCATTAATAAAGGTTTAGGACTTGATGCTCGCATTGAGCTGCTTTTGATCTTAATTGAGATTATCGTTCAGTCGCTTGTCTTATGCTGATGTTTGGTTTTGGTATCTATGAAATATTCATCAGTAAAATCAAAATTGATAAGCGTTCCGAAGATCTGCATTCAAACCTATTGGTCATAAATAGTATTGATGAACTTAAAAGAAAACTGGGTTCTATGGTAATCATGATGTTAATACTCCAGTTTTTATCATTGACTACTAAGATGGTGATTGAGGAACCTTCTGATCTATTAATGTATGCGACATCAGTAGCGTTACTAGGCTTAGCTGTTTTCTTAACCAATGTTAAATTCAAAGCTTCTAAGTAACTCGAATTACCTAATAACTAACGAATTCTCGATAGTTATAGGTTCGCTGTTTATCGCTTATTCTTAAACAAGGCTCTATTATTTAACAAAGATGGATCTATCCGTTTTTTCTTTTCTGTACTAGCAAGCCCTCAACACTAAAAATTACAAGCGCTAACCAGATTAAGATAAAGGTTATAAGACGTTCCGAGTTCATAGGCTCATCATAGTAAAAAACAGCGATTAAGAATGCGATGCTTGGACCAATGTATTGTAGTAAACCAATAAGTGTAAGGCTTAAACGCCGCGCTCCGGATGCAAAGGCTAAGAGTGGAAAACTTGTCACTAAGCCAGCGCCTAATAGAAGCCACATTGTTGCATCGTCTTCATTAATAAACTGTAGATTTCCGTTGCTTAAGAGCCAGACCATATAGGCCAATGATATAGGGAGGAGCCATAAGGTTTCTATAAATAGACCACTGATAGAATCCACAGGAATTTTCTTTCGAAGCAAACTATAAATTGAAAAACTGAATCCTAACGTTAATGCTACCCAGGGCAGTTCTCCTAAAAGTATCACTTGATAAGTAACAGCAATGGCTGCCAGTGCAACGGCTGCCCATTGCATAGGTCTAAGGCGTTCACTGAAGATAAAATATCCGAATACGATATTAATCAATGGGTTGATGAAATACCCCAATGTGGATTCAATGATTCGATCTTGACCAACAGCCCATATAAATACTAACCAGTTAAGGGCGATGACCGCAGCAGAGGCCGCTAAGCTGTATATTATCTTTGGGCGATTAAACAGAGCGTAAATTTCTTTCATTCTGTTTGTGAGCGCAATAAAACCGGCTAGAAATACAACAGACCAAACAACTCTATGTGCAAGTACTTCAAGCGGTGATACATGCTCAATAGACTTAAAATATACAGGGACTATGCCCCACATCCCAAAAGCTGCGAGAGCAAAGTAAACACCTTTTTTGTGTTCGGTAGAGGTCTCTATATGTATCAAAGTTTGTCACCAGAGCTCACAGTTTCAGTGTGAGTCTTATCATTAGATGCAGGCGTTGATACATCTCTAAAGAGGTAGCGTTGTTGAAATTGAACACTGGTATTGAGTAGTAATCGAGTGATTAGGCTTACAACAATTAAGCTAAACAAAAGCCTTGCCCATAAGACGCCAGATAAATCAGCCCCCATAGTTAATACAAGTAGAGTATCTTCTATGATGCTGTGGCAAATACTTAATAGGCATAGAGCGGAAAAGCAGTCCTTAGGGCTTACACTACCGCTTTGTGCTTCTTTTATTAATAACCCACCTCCAAACGAGAGCCCAAGCGTGACCCCAATAATGGCAAGGGAGGTCGCCTGCCTGCCTATCCCCATTAGCTTTAACAGAGGTTGAAGTAGCCATATCATTAAGCGCTCAACGTGTAGCCATCGCAATAAACGCAGCAATGAGAGTAAGGCGGTGACAATCATAACGATCATTCCTAGACCTTTCAGCTGAATTATTACCCAGTCATAAAAGCTTTGTGGCCCAGTATTATCTGGCTGCCAGATCAGTTCTACCGGTTCCTGTAACCATCCCCCTATACGGTAGATATGATATAGCAGCGCGCCTAGTAGTAAGGCTGATAAAACACGCAGTAAAAATGAAAAAACAAAACGCATTCCGGCCATCTGAGTGATTCTCAACTCAAGTGGCAAGCTATGCGCCATTAATAGCATGCTGCTTAGTACAGTCACTTGTGCGACTGTCAGGTTTTCACTCGGAGCAATTTGAAAAAAGAGAAGCATTCCACCATAGATATTAGTGAGAAGTGTTGTCGTCCATATAATGCCCATGCTTTCAGGAAGCCCCACCAGCTGCATGAGTGGGGATAAAGCTGCGCTCAGATACGGAATGGCTCCAAGCTCTTCAAGCACTTTAACGGCTATGATGACAGGGATAGTGAGCTTAAATAATAAAAGGCAGACCTCATATATCTCTTTACCCAACCCGATGAGAGTCGCACGCATAGAAGTAAGAGAGAAAATAGGCGGGCGCATGATCTGTTTAGCCTTGATAATGTTAAATGAAGGCTCTAGTTTAAATGACTGGATTTAGTTAGGATTTCTTTTGTTTCTTGTATTAAGAAATAATATTCAATTATAAATTATCATTTTTAATATAATTAAAATTAATGAGTGTGATGTGTAATTTATGACTAATGCGTTGGATAGAATTGATCGTCATATTCTGCGTTGTCTGCAGCTAGATAATAAAGTCAGCAACTTACAGCTTGCAGAGGAAGTAGGCCTCTCTCCACCTGCATGTTTGCGACGTGTTCGTAGGTTGCGAGAAGAGGGTATTATCGTTGCGGATGTCTCACTGGTTAATCCAAGACTCCTTGGACGAGTCATAAATATCATTGTCGAAGTGGAAATGAACAGAGACCAGCTTGATGTGCATGATGCTTTCATGCTGAAGATGCAAGCGGCACCTGAAGTGACACAGTGTTATCAGGTTACAGGTGATGTCGATTTTGTGTTAGTGGTTATGGTGGCTGATATGGAGGCTTATGAAGCATTTGCACGCAGAGAATTGGCCAGCGATATTAACCTCCGAAAGTTTCGTTCTCTTATTTCACTTAAACGTAACAAGTTTTCAACCGCAGTAGATTTAGACCAAATTTAAGTTATCTAACAAAAATGTCATCAGGCCTTAATCAATCGGTCACATAAAAACGTTTTTATATGCTTGTTTGCTATCTACATGAATTATGTAGATGTCTGAATTTTTAATATTTCGGGAAAAGAGAATGAGCAGTAAATTGAGAATGGATGAGATTGTCTTTGATGACGAACTAGAGGGGCGCTTTAACTCCAATTACACTGAGACTCACACCAGAAGAAAGCCAGTTAAGAGTAAGCGCAAAAAGCAAGATTCAGAAAACTACATTTATGAAAGAAGCATGAAACGTAATGCTGCTGATCAGTTTGAGAATCGATAATTTGTATCAAGCTTATGCAGTTAGGATTTGTGCTTAACTACTGAGTATTAAATTCTTGAAGGTTATAAAGTACATAACCATGGGGTTAAGTTGTCCATTGATAGCTGTAGATCTTGTAGCGCATAGAAGCGGTTCTCCCGATTAAGAATCGCTTCATACTCGCTTGTAATCAAAGCGTGCGATACTCTTAATTAGCGTTTTTTCTTTTTTACGCTTGCTGTTTTGTTAGCAGAGCGCTTACTTATAATTTTAGTTCTCGTTTCTTTGTTAATGCGTTTTTTAGGGCCTTTTTTACTGATTCGCTTACGTAAGCCTTCTCTGCTTCCGACTTCAAACCCCTTCATATGAATACGACGTATGCGAGCACCGATCAGGTGTTCGATATTATCCAGTGCACTTTCTTCTTCACGACTCACAAATGAAATGGCTTGTCCTTTTTGACCTGCACGCCCAGTACGACCGATACGATGGACATAATCTTCAGCTAAGTAGGGAAGGTTATAGTTAACGACGTGTTCAAGGCCTTTAATATCTAGGCCACGTGCCGCAACTTCAGTTGCGACAAGGACTTGAACTTTACCCGCTTTAAAATCAGCGACTGCGCGACGACGTGCGCCTTGGCTTTTGTCACCATGACAGATAACCGCATCAATACCATCGTACTTAAGGTCTCTCATAAGCTCATCGGCTTGACCTTTAGTGCTTGTAAAAACTAAAACCTGAAACCAGTTATGTTTCTTAATAAGCTCAGCGAACAGATCAGCTTTGCGTTTCTCTTCTACTGGGTAAACCACATGATCGACTGTATCTGCAGTAATATTTGCTTTAGCAGCACTAATTGTTTCATGTCGAGTTAAAATCTGGCGTGAAAGCTTATGTACGGCGCTGGATAGTGTGGCAGAGAACAGCATTGTCTGGCGCTTTTTAGATATGCTTTCTAAAATGCCTAAAACGTCACCTACGAAGCCCATATCGAGCATACGGTCAGCTTCATCAAGTACTACAAATTCAGTTTGACCTAAATTGATGTTACAAGCCGTGATGTGTTCCAGTAATCGACCAGGCGTTGCGATAAGAATATCGGCGCCATTACGCAATTTTTTGCGTTGATTATCTAAAGTTGTACCGCCATAAATACTCATTACACGAAGTTCTAAATATTTATTGTATCGACTAATCGTTTCATCAAGCTGCTGAGCCAATTCACGGGTTGGGGTTAATATAACCGCCCTAACTTGACCTGTACCTAATGTTACCGGTTTATCTGATAGCTGCTGCAGTATAGGTAGGGCAAATGCTGCAGTCTTGCCTGTACCCGTTTGCGCATTTGCTAATAGGTCCTTGCCTCGACGCGCAGGCACAATAGCTTGCTGTTGAATAGGGGTCATCTCTTCGTAGCCACAGTCATCCAAGGCTTGCTGGATTGCAGGTGTAAGATCTAAGGCTGAAAACTTCATAGATGCCCCTCAGGCGTTAATCGTAAAAGCGGGGATTATAAAGCAAAATCAATCATTAAGTTATAGTTATGAGTTTAGTGGCAGCATAGAAATCAATACTAAAGTAGGCAAACGGGCGTTTGAAGAAATATAGTAAACTCATGTTAGACTTTGTGCACATAACTCTTTGTGCA
>CERC01063601.1_pt1 | contig 29384 bp, 27 predicted proteins | sample 530921 | NCBI WGS metagenome assembly CERC01 (sample SAMEA2621099, study PRJEB7988) | marine metagenome | isolation source: saline water (ENVO:00002010), including
TTATACACAGCCCGCATCAGGTACTGAGAAGCGATATTGCGGAAGGATTCGTCGTTCATCAAGCGTATGAAGATGTCTTCGTTGCCGTCCATTCGCTCTACAAACAAATTCTCAAGCTGCTTGTTAAATACCGGTTCGAAATTCTCCAGGCTGTTGGCCATGACGGCCTGCCGTAGCTGTTCGTTGGCAACAGCGGTTCCCTTCACCTGATCGAAGAACAGCTGATCCGCCGGGGTAAATTCAGTACCAAATCGCTCGTTGAGCTTGTCGACCAGCGTCGATAACTGCACCTCTTCCTCTCCCTGGCCGGTGCCGACCTCGATCGGGCCTTAAGTTGTCCTTATCGCTTGAAAGCGTACTTACGCTCTCGCTCTTCGAATGCAAGTTGCCCCCCCTCTAGAACCTCGCAAATATGCTCTCTAATGCCGAATTTCTTAAGCAATGAAGGCGCATCTGGTTCGAAAAACGTGCACTCCATGGCGCCGGAAACATATTCGAATCTAAATTGCTCGTTTTCCATATCATGCTGCTGGCCAGCCTGATTCGCGACGATAACACATTCGGAATCCGTGGATACAACCATATTAGCGTTGTGAGTGACCATGATGATTTGTCTTTTCTCTTTCCTTTCCCTAATAAAGTCGCGGAGTTCATTATAAACTGTTCGGTTATCTAAATTATCTTCAGGCTGATCTATAAGTATAGGGTGAGAGGAATTGCTCAAGTGTAGTATGAGATGGAGAAGCACCAGTCCTCGCTTACCGGGCGACATGCTGATAATGTCGTCATTTTTATAAAGCAAGTTAAAAGATATGTAAAAGCAATCCTGAAGTAGATTTCTAAGGATTAGTTCCTCGTTCGCACTCTTTCGAACTTTATGGGCGATCTGGGAGAAATCTCGAACCTTCTCGCTCAGGGTGAATATAGAGTCTAAATGCGTGTCTTTTGAGTAAATATAATTGTTTTCACTATCAATCGAGTCGCCTAGAATACTTGCAAGGCTTCCTCTGGCATCAAAACAGTTTATGAAAGAATCGAAACTATTGTGATCGAATTCTAGGCTAGCTTGAAGCGTTATATTTTCATTGTCTATCTTCGCAGCACCATTGAAAAGCGCCTCTATTTCACCATATGTGTCAAACAACTGCTCATACAGGGCTTTAAGCTGATCAGAAGCTGCTTTTCCTTGTTCGAGAGTGCTTTTGACCTTCTTGCCTGCTTCTTGAATAGCTCTAAGCTTAGCTTCTTCCCGTTTTTGCGCCTCTAGAAGTCCTTTCAATTCGTTTTGGCTTTTTACTTTAGACGAGAATTTTTCAAGACTTTCCGTGGTATTTATAATTCTTTCATCTAGCGAGCCTATCAAGCTATTAGCGCGGCGAATGTTCTTTCCCGCTTCTATTGGCAGGTCATCAATAATTTTCTGAATCTTAGCCAGTGTTATCTGAACAAGGCGGCTTCCAGTGTGAAACCGTTTTTTTTCTGACTCTTCAGAATTCGTCATAAGAGCTACGTTTCTAAACGAGTCTTCCATCTCTCTTACTAATTCATTTTTTAGCTCAGTGTGTATTTCAATATATCTTAAAAGAGACGAACGCCTTTTTTCACTAACTGACAATCTGTCGCTAAGCTTTTTATAAATCTTGCTTTCTTCAGGAGTAAAACCTGATGATTTTTTTATTTTTTCTATTTTTTCTTTTATTTTTTCTCTTTCATTATTTACCGAATTCTCAGCTCCTATTTTTTCCTTTTCGCTCTTTTCTTTTGCATACTTGTGTCTGAGGGATACAAGTTTTGTAACCTGTGTACTGATGCTCTCATTCAACGAATCACATTTTTTAAAAAGCTCTTCAGCATCTAGCTTTATTTCCCTGTCTTGATATAGAATTTCGAGTACAAGCTCATTGAGTTGATCTCGACCACTTTCCTCGGCTAATTTATTTATATATAGCTGAGGTATATAGGTTATTGGTCGTTGGTCGTTTGTTTCTCTAAAGCTTTGTTTAGTGTTGTCGTTCCAAGTGATTTCAAAGTCGAAATTTGATTCATTTTCAAATTCTGGATAAGTACTTGCCTTTGCTAGATCACACTTCTTTACGGTTTCCTCTTTGTTTGCCGTCCTTGAAATATGATAGAGTAAAAGCGATTTCCCTGAGGATTTGCCACCAATAATCGAATTTAAATCCGAATTTAATTCTATTTTATATTCAGGAAAAATATTTTTCCCACTGGAATCTTTGAATCGAACAGAGTCTATAACTTCATAGCTTACCTTATCGCCAGGGCAGGTATCTTGAATAGCAACCCGTGACCTCGGCTCAAATACTACCTGCTTGAGGCCCTCAAAAGTAAGATCAGCCTTTATCCAAGTGTTATTTTCTTCGTCAGGCTCAAAAAGTGTGTCGTATGCATGTGCATCAGAACCCCATATACAAGCTTTAGGTAAGCCAAATTCTTTTCTGAAAGAGGTAGGATTATCGTGATAATCTCCGAGCAAGAAGCTTCTCGTACGCTTGTTAGATGAGAATATCAGTTGGCTCTGTTGAATAAGTGTCTTCCGAGTACCGTGACCGGCCGAGTTCCAACTTACTCTGCTGAGGTCTTCGTCACACGGCAAAGCTAACAAGTAGTTTTTTTTGAATCTTCCATCTTCGGTGAGCAGTTCTGCTATTTCGCTTGTATTGACCGAGGCATTGCAGATCCCTACCGCAAGGGCAGATTGGCCTCTAAACTCGGGGTGTTCTTCAATTAGTCTTTCACCATATTCTATCAAGTTTTCTTTGGTTAAGGCTCTTCTCTCTGCTTTAAGCCCTGTTTCAGCGTGAGTTTCAAACTGTATTCTAGATAAAAACTCTCTTTGGATTAATGTGGGAGACAATTCATTGGAAAGGATAACGTGGAAGTTAGTCCGCCTATTCCATTTTAAGTCGACCTCTTTGCCTACTACGAGTTTGTCCAAGCGAAACTCGAGATTTGGGAAAATAGCAATATTCTTAATTTTCCTGATTTCATCCTCATCAAATAGCTCAGATAGTTTATCATCGTTGAGAATATAGTCTTCGACTACTTTTTTATAGCCGTCAAGAAGGCAATAGTCGGTCAGGCCAATGGCACTTACATTATGATCTATTGCTGACCGAAAGAGTTTTCTGACGTAATTGTCAAAGTCGTCGCCGAACTGGTTGTTCAGAATTGAAAATGGGGTATGGACATGGAGGTCCCACTTTCTCCAAATTGATCCTTTTGAGCAGTTTTTCACATATCCCTCGCAGTCAACCGTAAGAATTGCTTTTTATTGTCAAACTATCGTATACACAGGTCGGTGCGAATACAAAAAAATCTAGGTCTTTCGACAAATCTTGTACCCAGAGGATTACGTAGTTCAAGCCAAATACTGTTTGTAATCATCCACTAAAATAGATGCATAAAGCCCGTCGGAAAGGGACGGGCCTGAACGATTTTTTGTTTAGGATTCTGGAGGCCGAAGGCCATCGAAGTGCGCCTCCAAACTGTCCAACTGCTTCAGGTTTGCCCTGACGAGACGGCGCATGTGAGTGAGGTTTGCATTCATGATACGCACTATCTCAAACCCGGCTTCGGTCTCCTCAATGATGGGCCTTTCCCAGTCGTGAGCGCGGTTAAATGCGGGTTTTGAGTACCGGTGTTTCAGGGCACGGCGGATGTGTTCACTGAAAACCGCATGTCCCTTACCGTTTTTCACTCTTACGAAGGTGTTGTAGTACCAGTGCATTTCCAAGCTGCCGTGCAGCATTCTCACCCGGCAGCCGTGATGGCCAGGATAGCCTCTCGTTTCTTTGGTTCGATGAGCCTCATTATGCGCCCAGAAATGGTCCGACAGTCGCTGAGCGAGATAGCGAAGGCGCGCTCGCTCCATATCCAGGCTTTTGGAAAGTGATTGTAGATACTGTCTGCATTGACCAAGTGCCATTCGGCGCCCCTGATGATGGTCAAACTCCCCGGCGCGCGCCACCTCATGCCACTTATCGGTGATTTCCTGAATGGTTTTGGGTTTGCTCATTAGCATTCTCCTGTTGGTTGATGTTCAAGAGAAATGCTACTGGCCGCAGAGACAAACCCACGGGTCTGTAATTTGCCAATTTGGGCAAAAGTAGCCGTTTACCCCAGATTATCTGGAATTTTTATCGATCTGGCGGCGTGCTTTAAGCTTCCGGTTGAGAAATGCTTCCAGCTTGTCAGCATTCAGGTATGTGATGCCGCAGATCGCCAGGATAACGGCGACAAAGCCGAGGAAAGCAATGAGTGTGACGAACATATCGATCATGTGAGTTCTCCTGTTTTCGTTCTTTGATTGCAAATTGCAGCCTATGCTGCACCTGACTGCTTTTGTTCCTTTGCGACAGAGGCAATCAGATGGCGCGAACAACCCAGGATGTCCTGGATTTCGTTATAGCTATGGCCAGTGCGCAGTAAACTGGCGATGTGTTGCCGCCTCTTCAGATCAGGTTGACGCCCCTGATACTTACCCTCGCTGCGAGCCTTGTTGATCCCTTGATTCTGTCGGCGACGTCTGTCCTCATAGTCTTTCCGGGCTACCGCTGCCAACATGTCGAGCATCATGCTGTTGACCGCCTGCAAGATAGATTCGGTAAAGCCGGTGTCGTCTTTCTTGTCCAGAGCCAGCCAACTCGTTGGTAACTCGGGCGAGACAATCGCCAACCGCTTGGCTGCCAGCTTCTGTTTGAGCGTATCCCAGTCCTGCTGTTTAAGGCGGGCAAGCCGGTCTATCTGCTCTACCAGTACAATGTCACCTTCACCAGATTCGGCAATCAGTCGCATCAGTTCGGGACGATGCAATGTGGCACCGGAGACGTTCTCGGTATAAAAGGCAGCAATGCGCTGACCGTGTTGCTCGGCAAACTGGATTAGCGATGCTTTGGCCCGCTCGGCATTTTGTTCCTGGGTCGATGCTCTCAAATAGGCGCGTATAAACATTCATGCCTCCTCAGTCTGTTATAAGTGGTTCCGTTTGGCCGGTCTGTTTTAAATGGTTACTTGTCATGGTAAGCGGCCTGAGCAGTTGGTTCCCCTGATGTGTACCCAAAAGGAACCACCTCAAGAGTCGAAAAACTCCCCGAACGGATCATCCTCCCGTAGGATCGGATTGACTCTGAAGTCATCCAACGGATTGCCGGTGCCGGAGGTTGTCGGGCTGCTTGGACCGCTTTCTTCCCTACCATCCCCTCGACTAAACGACGCCATCTTTTCCTCGAATTCAGGAAACATCATTTCCCCATCGGGTCCCTTGGCGAAAACCGTCTTGTAAGCGTCGACTGCGGCCATTGCGAAGCGAATGAGCAGTACGACCACCCAGAGCACGAACAATAGATACCATGCGTAAAGCGCTGCATCGGTGCCCCTAAAGGCGATCTCGACAACGCCGATCCCGGCGAGCCCCACTGTTACGATTTTTGCCACTCTTACCATGGCCTCAGTCCCCGATAGTTCTTTACTTCGAAGCTACCAGAACCTGAGAAAATGCAAGTTTTGCCCGGCGTCAGGCCGCTCTGGCTCGCCCGGCCAGCCATGGCAGTTTCACTTTGTCGTAGGCATCGTTCGTCATCGCCCTCAAATCTCCCGCCCCCAGGTGTGGAATCAGCCACGCACTGCCTTGGTATCGAACTCGCGGGTAGTTGGATGGCTGGAATACGCCGTGAGGGAGGTCGTCCTCATCACCCAGCCACTGTCTGAGCCGGATATCGATACACCAGCCCTGTTCGAGCTCGATCCAACAATGGGGAGCAGTGACCATTCGGCTCAGTCGGTCCTCTGCGCATCCGATACGGCATTGATGGAAGATGCCATGCTCTCTCAGGGCATTGCTGATCACCGAGGTCATGCAGTCGCTATCGATTTTGGCGTCTTCAAGCGGCAACAGCGCGAACTCCAGTTCGTCATGCCAGTCACTCATGATCTGGCTCCTTGAACATCAGTCGCTGCCCGTGCTCGTAAAGCACCGGGTACGGCAACGGTTCGCCATCCTGGATGACGGTGCCGGGAGGAAAGTACACCACCATCCAGGATGGTAAGGCACCACTGACCGTGCGGTAGAACTCGTCCACAGGGAAACTGAGTAGTTCACCTGACTGCCGGAAAACGAGGCGAGAGTAATTCTCTGGATGATTGGCCGCGATGTTGTAGCTTTCAGGCTCAGTACCCTCCACGTAGAGCGGTGACTTCCAGCGATTCGGCGTTTTGATGTTGTAGGCAACCACACATTGACCCACACCACATCCATACTCAGTGCTTTCAATCGACCAAAGCACCAGTGGATGACCGTCAATCTCGGGCGTCTCCACGTTACTGAGTTTGGTGGCACTCAACGCCATATCATTGGCAGCTAGCCGGATGGCCTGGTCAACCAGATCTACATACTGCTCATAGGCCTGAGCCTCTGAAGTGGCCATCGACGCAGGCATCCATCCCATCAGGCTTGGTCTCGCCGATGGATTGTCCGGTGTCATCATGATGTCGGTAGCGTTGAACAAAAACGTCTGGCTACCCGATAGATGTCGAAGCGGTGCATCGAATGAAGTCGCCAGGCTGGCGAGATCCAGTAATGGCACCAACATGCCTTTATTGTATGAGCGGGTACCATCCTCAGAATCCCGCAAATCCATATCGTAGATGCCACCGGCTCTCGCCAGGTTTAAGGCCCGAGATTCTTCCTGATTGTAAGCTCGTGGGGTAGCCGCGCAGCCCGCCAGGGCAGCGGCCAATATTGCCGTAGTTGAGAGTGCTAATCTTTTCATTATGTCCTCCTGCTTTTATTAAATATTCTCATGAGGTTGAGAATATGCAAGAGGAAAAAATAAAAATAATCCTTTTAAATCAATAGTTTGTACTGACAGTGCATTCTATTAATTTGAGCCTATCTTCAAACTAGATACTGCGTAAATTCATACTAAACCCCAATTTAGGAGTTTGAGCCAACTGGAACCTGAGGCTTGATTGCAGCTTTAATTTGCTGGTAAATATTAATCTGTGTATCTTCCTTAACCTCTAGGGTTACCGCTAAACCATATGGAATTGACTCGTCTAGCCGGTTGGTTGCATCTTTCTTACAGATCACCCGCAGAACTAACGAGTCTCCCTCCTGGAATGCAGAAATTTGATCGTTACCCTCCAACACCTCGTGTTGGACTGTACCCCTCAATACTTGGTTATGGTCAGAATCTTGTCTTTTTACCTTTAAAGGCGTCTTTCCCCAATTGGCCCCACCCGATTCAATATTAAGTTTAGCTTCTCTTAAGTTCCTATGGTCGGGATTTATTGGAGATAACCATGCGAGAGTAATGATAAGATGTCTCCACAACTTTTCGCCAGAAAGGTCGGCTGGTAATGGAAATTTATACTCGTGAATTTCGTCTTCTCGAATTTCTCCACAACCAATAACCGTAGCCCTTTGGGACGTGCATTCAAGTACTCTAGTTATATCAGGAGTGCCGTATCCAGTATATCTAGATATAACTTCCTTTATCCGCCGAGAGTTGGAATTGTTTTTAAGTGATTCAACCAAAGATTTCTTTGCATTTTCCGGATGTCTTGCCCCATGAACTAATAACGCTTTAATGACGACACAAATAAGGTCATCTGGGATTTCCTCATTCTCATCTTCCCTGAGCCTAACCAGCATGTCGTATATATTGATACCGGCACGGGTAGCCAAAGCTGCGGCATTACTTGAACCCTTTGTGAATGCAGTACTCGATAATTCACCTTGTTTTGAACCATCAGACGCAACTCGTTGTCCAGGCCCTAAAGCTGTAACTTTATTGATATGATATATAGTATCCCTATCTAGCATAGGCGGACTATAGAGCTGTCTTCCTCCGGGCAAGAAAATTTCCGGTTTTAATGATTTTCGGAACCCATATCCTAATCTCGATATCGGACTGAAAATTTCATTGCTCGGAAGTATATCTTCTCTACCATTTGCCGGATACTCCCCAAAATCATCAGCATGCAATGCTCCGATAGTTAAAGAATTTAGCGATTCAGCTGGGGAAATAAGTCTTCTGGAGGATAAGTTTTGAGATGCGGCTTTCAAGAAAGAAGATATTCTCTCATCATCTGCTTGTGCCCGAAAATCATTGTGATTAACGCCTAAATCAATAGGCTCTATACAATTGCCAGCACTCACACAGAATAAAATGCGATATTTCCAAGATAACCAATCAAGAAGTCTCGCCCATGGGCTTGGTGTGTGAATAAAAGGTCTTTCAGGATCTCCCATAGACAAATTAATCAACCGAATTCCGGTGGGCTGTGAATTTTCAGATCCCTCCACTAAGTATTTTATAGCTATATGAAGTCTGTCTTCAAAAAAGGTATCTTCCGGTATATGCTCGCTTCTATTTTGTGTTTTAGGGTCTGGTTGCATTATTGGGATGCAATATAACTTTCTAGCCAGCGGTTCAGAATCTTCAGAGCTCATGTCGCCATAGAGTATTAACGACGCCATGCTGGTGCCATGTTTTCGATCACCAGGCTGATAATGGCGCTCTAATTCAAAAATATCATCAATTAGCACTCTGTCTTTTAGGGCTTCGTGCTGTAAAAGTGGAAAGCCGTCAATAAGAGCGGCTACTGGCGCTTCTTCAGAAGGAATGTCTGGAAAGTCGAACGGTACCCCTTCATCATCTTCAGCGGGAGCAAGACTTTGTCCTGTTGGACGAAAATACATAATCCCTGGAAATGTTATTAGCTGTATCTCATCACTTCTCTTTTCATTATTATCAATACTTTCGAGTATACTTTTAATGCTGCTTGCTGGCAGCTCAGCTTTTACCGCATGAAACGATATTTCAGGATAATTTACAAACGAACTTAATGTTCGACCTCCGAGTTCACCCAAAAGCTGGGTAATAGCACTCTCAATTCGTGACCTAACTTGCGAGTTCCTTCTATAGAATAGCTCTATTTGAAAAGAAATTTTCTCGTCCGGATCTATTGGGTTTAAATAATCTTCCCACCTATCGATCATTCCTGTTTCAATAAGTGTCTCTTCTATTCCCCATCTACGAATCGTCAGTAATTGATTAAATACATCTCGCCATTTTGTCTTGCCTGTGGGTAGTTTCTGGTTCTTTTCCCATTTTTCCCAGAGGCTTAGAAGTTCTTCAAGGGAAGTTTGACTTGTCATCGAGAGAAACATTCTACCAGTTACCGGCTTATCGACTCTCTCTCCTTTACTGTTTAATTGGTAAAAGTCATCTGTTGGTTCTATATCGTCGATGTCCCACTCACCGAGCCATTCCATACCGGCTGATTCTATTGCTTGCTTAAAGTCATCAACGCTTCCCGCAATTTCTATTACCAGCACAGTTTCAGGTTCAAGGCCAGCAACGGCTCCAGATACATTAGCCGCATACTCTTGAAAGTCTCTCTTAAGAGAGTCAATTTGACCGCTAAGTCTTCCTACTTGGTTAGCATGGCTTGGAAAACTAGGTTGACTTACTGGGAAACCTTTTCCCTTTTCAGGAGGAATTACTGAAGCGTTGGGAAATACTATAAGGGGTAGATGATCAGCCATGCTAAATCCTTTTATCTTTATCCGTTAGTTTTGAATTCAAAAGAGCCATTCTCACTTTTCGGCATTAATCTACCTCGCCACTGCTCAATTTTAATTTTGACTATTGATCTTGCGTTGTCGGTTCTTCTATCAAGGACGGCTCGTCTTATAACACTTAAACAGAATTCCTCTACCTCAGCGAAATTAGATCCAAGTAGGTATTTGGCTAATGTTTCATGCGCATAACCAAAGTTAACGCCAGATCGGTTAGCTATCGATTCGATAAATTCCGACAATTGTGCTCTACTCGGTTTAGGAAGCTCTATTCTTAGTTGAAATCTTCGCCAAACCGCTCTATCCAAAAGTTCTGGGTGGTTACTAGCAGCAGCGAGTACAACATAGTCTGGCAACTCATCAAGTTGCAATAATAATGAGCTCACGACCCGCTTTATTTCTCCTGTCTCGTGGGTGTCACCTCTTTCTTTTCCTAGCGTCTCAAACTCATCGAAAAAGAGTACACATCGTTGGCTTTTTACATACTCTAATAGGTTTTTTATCCGTGTAGATGTTTCCCCTAAATAGCTTCCAATGAGTGACTCGTAACGAATCACTATTAGCGGACACATCAACTCGAACGCTAAGGCTTCGACTAGTGTTGTCTTTCCATTACCGGGAGGGCCGGCTAACAATATACGGTTTCTAGGACTAAGATTATAAGCATGGAGAAGTTCAGCCCTTTTCTGCTCTTCTACCAGCTCGCTAATAAGTGGCCTAATTTTTTCAGACAGCATTAAGCTGTCGAGGCCTCGTTCTGGTGTTAATTCGTAAAACAAGTCCTTTACAGAGCTTGAAGATACAGATCGCTTGATAGAGTTATTCCTAGCACTCATATTAGCGCCTTGCTGAAGCGACTTCAGTAATCGCTCGGCAAGGATTCGATGACCTTTATCTTTCTCTTCTTGAACTAGTTTTTCGGCTACTTTCCGAAAACTCTGCTGATCGCCAGAGCTGGCTGTTTTCAGAAGCTCAACCAATGTATCAGCTTGTGCCATTAGGGAAGATCCATATGTTTATTAAAATATAAATAAGTCATTGTATAGTAGCTAACGGGACTACTCTATCCGAACCTAGCATCTACTCTTTCGGTTTTTGATTTAATGCGTCTAACATTTTTTGACTCTTTGTCAAAAACCTTATTCTTTACGTCCCATACGTCAACTGCGTGTTGAATTCGCAGCCAAAATTCTGGGGTATTACCTAGCGCTGTAGCCAGTTTGATAGCTACTGGCGCAGTAAGCCTACCTTTATCGTGAATTATCCGGCTTAGTGTATTTCTGTGGACACCCATAGCTTCAGCTAATTCACTGATTTCTATATTCATAGGGTTTAAGAATTCAGACACTAACGTTTGACCAACAGTAATCGGACGACATTTCGACTTTTTCATGACTGATATATCCAACCACTAATAATTTTAACTTCTAGTTTAGTAGCCCAGCCCTTGCCATTTCAGAAAGGGATGCCTAAAAAGTATGCTCTGGTGAAACCGTTAGGAAACAACGCTCTACCCCATTCCTGCTGATATCAAATCACCACAATATGCACAATATCTTTGTGCGTCAAGTGGTTCATGATAATCTCTGATTTCGCCACTAATAATTAGTGATAGCATCTAAGCTGTGCAAATGAGGCTAAAGAGCAAACAGCAGTATTTGCCTTGCGGATATGAAGTGAGGATCATTAAGGATATTAATATCCCAGTTTCCCACTTATCCCAGTTCTAAAGTGGGTGGTCAGGAGCTAGTTTTGATGGAATTTCCCAATATTTACACTTTTTTTCGCAAATTTCGGCACTCCGAGAGTGCTCCGAAAAATTTACAAGTTATTGTTTTTAAAAGATATTAAATATTCTGTATCGGTAAATAAACGGCTATTTCTCGACAAAATACTGACGGCTGCGATTGGCAAAGGCCACCAGCGACAGCATCACCGGCACTTCCACCAAGACCCCGACGACCGTCGCCAGTGCAGCACCGGAGTGCAGACCGAACAGGGAAATGGCGACTGCCACGGCCAGTTCAAAGAAGTTGGACGTGCTGATCATACTGGCGGGCGCCGCCACATTGTGGGGCAAGCGCAGACGCCAGGCAGCAAAGTAGGCGAGGGCAAAAATGCCGTAGCTTTGTATCAGTAAAGGTACGGCAATCATCAAAATAATCAGCGGCTGGGCAAACAGGCTCTGTGCCTGAAAACCGAACAACAACACAACGGTTGCCAGCAAGCCGATGATTGACCAGGGCTTCAGGCGCGCAACAAAACCATTGAGGCGCTGATGGTCGTCTGCACTATCCAGATGACGACGCGTGAGAATCCCGGCAACCAACGGCAACACCACATACAGACCCACTGATAACAGCAGGGTTTGCCAGGGCACTTGAATATCACTGATACCCAGTAAAAACGCGGTAATCGGCGCAAAGGCAAACACCATAATCAGGTCGTTCACCGACACCTGTACCAGCGTGTAATTTGGGTCACCCTTGGTCAGCTGACTCCATACAAACACCATCGCGGTGCAGGGAGCTACGCCCAGCAGAATCATCCCGGCGATATATTCCCCGGCAGATTGCGGGTCAACCCAGTCGGCAAACACATACCGGAAAAACAACCAACCCAACAACGCCATGGTAAACGGCTTAATCAACCAGTTAATGGTCAGGGTTAACGCCAGCCCTTTGGGTTTTTTACCGACATCGCGCAGCGATGAGAAATCCACCTGAATCATCATGGGATAAATCATCAACCAGATCAGTGCCGCCACCACCAGATTGACGTGTGCATATTCCAGCGCAGCTATCTGCGCAAATGCTTCCGGCTGCCAGTTTCCCAACAGCACACCCACCACAATACACAGTCCGACCCACAGCGACAGATAGCGCTCGAAGATGCCCATAATCGTTCCTTAAATATCTGCTTGATTTACACGCGCCATTAATTGCTCTGCACTTTCCACACGTTCGGAATAGCGGTCCAGCAAGTACGGGTTATTGTCGCGAGTCAGCAGCGTAAACTTCATTAGCTCCTCCATCACATCCACGATTCGGTTGTAATAGGGTGAGGGCTTCATTCGATCGTTATCATCAAATTCCAGAAATGCCTTGGGTACCGACGACTGGTTGGGAATCGTCAACATGCGCATCCAACGGCCCAGTACCCGCAGCTGATTGACCACATTAAACGACTGAGAGCCGCCGCAAACCTGCATCACCGCCAGCGTTTTACCCTGTGTCGGCCGCACAGCGCCCAGTGACAGGGGAATCCAGTCAATCTGCGCTTTCATAATACCGGTCATCGCCCCGTGTCGTTCCGGGGAACACCACACCTGCGCCTCTGACCACATCACCCCCTCCCGCAACTCCTGCACCTTGGGGTGCTCGGCATCCTCGCTGTCTGGCAGTGGCAGGCCCGTCGGATCATAGATCCGCGTCTCCGCCCCCATCGCGGCTAGCAGACGGGCACATTCTTCTACGACCAGACGGCTGAATGAGCGGCTTCTCAATGAGCCATACAACAACAGGACCCGGGGCTTGTGACGGCTAGGCACTTTGGCAAATCCATCCTGACCCGGCATAGGAAATTGATCGGTCTGAATGTTGGGAAGTGCCGTCATGATGATTTGGCCCCCAGAGCCTGTAAGGCCGCGGACCAGCGCTCGGATGGCAGCGAGGCGACATCCATCAAAACCTCCAGCCGTTGCCGTATCAGCGCGATGCAATCGCCAAAGGCCTGCAAACGATCTTCTTCCGTGCCGTCGAGCGCCGACGGATCTTTCAGTCCCCAATGAAGCTTGGGCGTAGCGCCCATCCAGAGCGGACATACCTCACCGGCAGCAGCGTCGCAGACGGTGATCACCACATCGGGATTGAAGTCGCTAACATCCTGCCAGGAATCGCTTTGTAAACCTTCCGTCGAAATACCTTCCGATGTCAGTGCCTTAAGCGACTCTGGGTGGACTTCTCCGGCGGGATCGCTGCCTGCACTGCGAGCTTCAATAAGTCCCTGACCAAAGTGATTGCTGACAGCCTCAGACAGAATGCTTCGGCAGCGGTTATGGGTACAGATATAAAGAATTTTCAAAACGCGTTCTCTGCTAACAGAAAATAGCCGGATGCGGGCCATAGCATGACAAGGGGAAAGCTACATATACGATATTACATATATATGAAAAATCAAATACCATGGGAAAATGAGATTGCACAGTCATGCACCAGAAATGACGTAAGGCGCTACAATTAGCGTATCGATGTAGACGCATTCAGGATGAAATATGCCAAAGAATTCTCGCAGCGCCGCTTACAGTGCCCTATGCATTTGCCTTGGGACGACGGTTTTCACCGCACCCGACAGCCGCGCCCAGCTACTCAACGACCAACTGCCCGTCGTATTAACCCCAGCCCGCCTGAAGCAGAACCGCAGCGAAGTTCCCGCCAGCGTCAGTGTTATTGATAGAGAGATGATTGCCGCCTCCGGGATACGCCGCATTCCCGAGCTGTTTCGGCTGATTCCCGGAACGGCTGTCGGCGCCCGTGACGGCTGGAACCATGTTGTCAGCTACCACGGTACCAACTACCGCGACTCGCGCCGTATGCAGGTGCTGATTGACGGTCGCAGCATCTATCAGGCGGGCCTCGCGACGGTGAACTGGAACGATATCCCGCTGGCTATCGAGGATATTGAGCGCATTGAAATCGTGCGTGGCCCATCCACCGCCAGTTATGGCGCCAACGCCTTCCTCGGGGTCATCAACATCATCAGTCGCCATCCAGAAGACAGTGACCGCTGGGCCGTAATGGCTCGACGTGGCAGCGGTAAGACTGAAGATTACCTGCTTAGTCATGCCGGCGACCTTGCCGACGGACAATTTCGTATCACCGCCCACAGCCGTCGTGACGACGGTTTTGATAAAAATGCCGACGGTGAGGATCGCCGCGACAGCGACAACAGTGATATGGCCAATCTCCGCTATGAAAAGAATTTTGGCAATGGCACCGCGCTGAGTTTCGGCAGTGGTTTCAAACAGGGCTGGAATACCGATGACTTCGACGACGTCGATGTCACCTCGCCAGACACGCAGCACAAGAACCACTACCTCTCCGCCAAACTCAGCTGGGATCTTAATCGCAACCACAGCCAGCACCTGCGGCTCGACTATTCAGGTCAAAAGCAGATAAAAGAATGGCAGGCGATGATTCCGCCCGCGTTTATCGGTCGACCAGACCATCCCTCTCCGCTCGTCTTGGTGTCGCCCAATGAAAACAGCAGACAATCGCGGCAAGACGTGGAGTTTCAGGACACCATGATCTGGAACAAGGCATTGCGAACGGTGGCGGGCGTCCACTATAAACACAATCGCGTCAGCTCCGACACCTACTACAATGGCAGCCGACGCAGTGACAGTGTTCAATTGTTCGGCAACCTGGAATACACCGTTAACGACGCGATCAGCAGCAACATCGGAGCCTCCTGGGAGCGCGACAGCAACGAAGGCCGCAAGCATTTTTCTCCGCGCGTCGCAGTTCACTACCACTTTACCCCCAATCACAGTATCCGCGCGGTGTACTCCGAAGCCGTCAGAACCCCCGACCTGCTGGAGACGTCGGCAGACTGGAGCTACCGGATCACGGATATCCAGCCATACGTTCCCGGCATAGATAGTGGTGAGTATGTGATCAAGGCCACAGGTAACCCTGATTTACGTGCTGAGCGCATTGCATCCAGCGAGCTGGGCTACTACGGTAATTTCCAGCAATGGGGACTGCAGTGGGACGTCAAAGTCTTTAACGACCGATTGAAGCGACTGGTTTCCGATTCCACATCACTGGAAAAATTTACCCCGGAAAACAACAACACGCTGCGCCAGCGAGGGATTGAAACAGAGATCGACTATCGTCCCAGCAGTGCATGGCTGATTCACGCCAGCTATGCCTACATCAATTCCGACAGCAGCAACTCAAATGAAGAGAGCTTTACGCCACAAAACTCGGGCAGCCTGTTGGTCAGTTACCAATGGCCGACACAAACGCGGCTATCGATAGCGCGGTACTACAGTGAAAACACGCGGCAATCCAAGGGACGAAACAATACCTTCTCCCGCTCGGATGTGCGCCTTGCCCAAAAGGTGGATGTTGGCCGCAGCGAACTCGAACTGGCCTACGTGCTGCGCTACCGACACGACCAGAACAGCGAGTTGCTGTCCGATAACTTTTACGATGACAGCACACGTCATCTAGTGAGTGTAAGCCTGCGCTTTTAACGCCATCACGGGATTCGATGGCATCGTCGACAAGGATGAGCCATGTTGAAAGGAGTGCAACACTGTCTGAGGATCGTCGTCTTCCTGTTTGCGACCAGCCTCAGCGTTGCCGGCGACCTGACTCAGGCCGCCGTCGACCTGATATTGCCTGCCGACACGCCCAACCTGCAATCACTCGCTAATGGCATTCAACAAAAAGCCAACTTCCCCATTAACACCTACATCGCTCAGCTTCCACCCGCCGAGCAGGCGGGCGATATTCTTCTCATCATCTCCGACGAGCTACTACACTTACTCGACAACAATCCGCCATATCGGGCCCGCTTTGCGATGTATATCAACAGCGCCCGATTTGCCGCGTATCGAACGGGCACCAACAGCGCCGTTTATGCCGATCAGCCCTTGTCCCGACAGCTGAAACTCATCAACACGCTGATTGGTAACCGCCACGCCGATATCGCCATGGCATGGAAACATCCCGAGTACCGCATGCAGTATGACGCGCTGACCGCGCTTTATCCGGAGTACCGATTTGAAAGCCAGGAGGCCGCCAACAGTCCTGAACGCCAGATCAACCGGCTTATTCAACAGAGTGATGTTCTGCTCGCCACGCCGGAAACGGAACTGTACAACGCCAATAGTATTCGCAGCATTCTCCTCGCCGCCTACCGGCATAACACGCTGGTCATCGGCCCAAACAAAGCGTTTGTGACGGCGGGAGCACTGGCATCAGTAAACTCTGAACCTGAGCACTATATCGACGATATCGTCGATAGCATTCAACACTACATCGATACCGGAGAGATTCCCCAACCGCGCTACCCGAGCAAATTCAATGTGAGTATCAATCACCACGTCGCCGAGTCACTGGGCATCCCGATTCACAGTGAAACCGACTTGCTGCAGCAAATACGGCAGAACTGATATGCGCTGGCCCCCGCGACAAAGCCTGTTTCAACACATACTGCTGGTCAGCCTGCTGCCCATGCTGCTGCTGTTTATCGCCCTGTTCAGCTATACGCTCGCTGCAAGGCTCGACGACGCCAGACAAAGTCAGCTCGATATTGGCCACCGCATGACCGACAACCTGGCTGCCATGCTTGAGCTGCCGCTGATCAGCGGCAGTCGGGAACAGATCGAGGATATTATCGCCCCGGTACTTCGCGGCAATATCATCGCGATTCGGGTCTATACCAATGACAGTGAAAAACCCATAAGCATCAGTAAGCTCGAGTCGGAAGGCAGCGGCACCACGCTGGCTACCACCATCCGGCAAGCCCGTATTCCGCTGGAAGACAGCATCACCGGACAGCCACTGCCCGCCGGTCCGCAACGGGTACTGGGCCGACTGGAAATAGATCTATCTGACCGGGAGCTGGCCAACCTGCAACAACGCATTGCTCTCGTCTCAAGCGCCATCGCCATCGTCACCGCCATACTCAGTATCTCGCTGGCGCTGTATTTCAGCCGCAAACTGTCCAAACCGCTCAGTGATATCGAACAGGTTACCGGGCGCATTGCCCGCGGCGACCACAGCAGCCGCATTCAGAAGTTGGCAACGGGAGAACTGGGCGAGCTGCAGAGCCATATTAACCAGATGGCAAGCAGCATCGAAGCCCAGCAGCGCGCCCTCAGCGAATACGTCGACGAGCTGAAACAAGCCAAGCAGCACGCCGAAGAGGCCAGTCAGGCAAAAACCCTGTTCCTCGCCACCATGACCCACGAACTGCGCACCCCAATGAATGGCGCCCTGGGCATGCTGCAACTGCTGGCCAACAGCCCGCTGGATGACGAGCAACGCCGCTACGTTAATATCGCCAAAAGTTCTAGCCAACACCTCCTGTATATCGTTAACGATATTCTGGACTTCTCCCGAATCGAAAAAGGCGATATGCAGCTCGAAGAGCGCTACTTTGCCGCCGACGAGCTGCTGGGTGATTACCTTGAACCCATGCGTCTTGAAGCCAGCACCAAGGACATTCAACTACACAGCGAACTGGACCCCGAGCTGAGCAGCATGGAGCTGTACGGCGATGAAACGCGCCTCCGTCAAATAGTGATCAATCTCTGCGCCAATGCGGTGAAATTCACGCACCGTGGCGAGGTCAGCCTGAAGTTGAGCATCAACGGCAAAACCGACCGACAGCTAGCCCTGCAACTGCAAGTGACCGACACCGGCATCGGCATCAGCCAGGAGCAACTTCCCCACATTTTCGAAAGCTTCCATCAGGCAGATAGCTCAACCGCAAGGCGCTACGGCGGTTCGGGGCTGGGACTGGCCATTGTCAAACGCCTGTCAGAGCTCATGGACGCCGAGGTCCGGGTCATCAGCCAACCCGGCAAAGGCAGCCGATTCACCGTTCAATGGCGGTGTCCTTACCGCCAGTGCTCCCCCGCAAGCCAATCAACATACGCACACCCGCTGAAAGGCCTGCGGGTATTGGTGGTGGAGGATAATCCAGTCAACCAAATGTTGATCATCCGCAGTCTGGAGCAGTGGCAAGTGAATCACCTCGCGGCCAACAATGGGCGTGAAGCGGTGGAGTTGCTGGAAAAACAAGCCGTTGACCTGATTATCATGGACTTGCAAATGCCTGAAATGGATGGCTTTGAAGCCACTCAGGTGATCCGGCATAAGCTTCGACAGATCACACCGATTATCGCCCTTACCGCCAATACTGACAGCGACACGCAACAGCGCTGTATTGAGGCCGGGATGGATGCCTTCCTGAGCAAACCTGTGTCGCTGAGCCGCTTGCAGGAAAAAATCAAAGAACTGCTGTCCCGTTCCACCGCCTGAACCCAAAAAAACCCGCCGGGATAACATCGGGACAGCTGCCCCCGAGACTGTGAACAAGCCGTCAGTAACTTGGCATTTACCCACAAGGTGAAAAAACCGACGAACTTATCCACATTTCATCCCCACGCAGGGCACAGGGAGGCAACAGGAAAATTGTGGATAAATCACGCATTTATACATCAAATTTTTCAAATAAAAACAGAGCGTTAAATAACTTACCCACAAAAACAACTGTTCCTAATAGTTACATCAAAAATAAAAAAACATAAATCTATCAACACATATATTCATAAATTCTTTATTCCTTTTTTTCACAAGAAAGAGAATTGGCTAAAATTTCACCAATTCATTGCAGCCAAAGCAGAAGGCCGTATAATCTCGCTCCCCGAGAACTCTTCTTAAAAATCAGGTGCACCGTGGACTATCCGCAGCGTTACGATGTCATTGTTATAGGTGGCGGCCATGCCGGTACCGAAGCCGCGCTGGCTGCAGCGAGAATGGGCTGTGCCACCCTGTTGCTGACCCACAACATCGAAACACTGGGACAAATGTCCTGTAATCCGGCTATTGGCGGTATCGGAAAAAGTCACCTCGTAAAAGAAGTCGACGCCTTGGGTGGTGCCATGGGCCTGGCCACTGACCACGGCGGCATCCAGTTCCGCACCCTGAACGCACGCAAAGGCCCCGCTGTTCGTGCAACCCGTGCCCAAGCCGACCGCGTCTTGTACAAGGCCGCTATTCGGGAAATGCTGGAAAACCAGCCGAATCTGGCCATATTCCAACAGGCCGTCGATGACCTCATTGTTGAAGGTGACCGGGCCCGTGGCGTCGTCACCAACATTGGTCTGAAGTTTTACAGCGAAACGGTCGTTCTTACGGCGGGCACCTTCCTCGGCGGCAAAATTCACATTGGCCTAGATAACCACAGTGGCGGACGTGCCGGCGACCAGCCCTCTATCGCACTGGCCCACCGTTTGCGCGAGCTGCCCTTCAGAGTCGATCGCCTGAAAACCGGGACACCACCGCGGATTGATGCCAAAACCGTCAACTTTGAGGGCCTGGAGCAACAGTGGGGAGATGAACCTCGCCCAGTAATGTCCTATCTCGGCAGCCGCGACATGCACCCCGAACAAGTGTGCTGCTGGATTACCCATACCAATGAGCGTAGCCACGACATTATTCGCAGCGGCCTGGATCGCTCACCCATGTACACCGGCGTCATTGAAGGCATCGGCCCGCGCTACTGCCCGTCGATCGAAGACAAAGTTCACCGGTTTGCCGACAAGAACTCCCATCAGGTGTTTATCGAGCCTGAAGGTCTGAATACTCACGAGCTCTACCCCAACGGTATCTCCACCAGTCTGCCATTCGATGTGCAGCTGAATCTGGTGCGCTCCATCAAGGGCTTTGAGAACGCGCACATGACGCGTCCCGGTTACGCGATTGAGTACGATTTCTTCGAACCACGGGATCTGAAAAACTCCTTGGAAACCAAGTTCATCGGTGGCCTGTTCTTCGCCGGGCAAATCAACGGCACCACGGGTTACGAAGAAGCCGCCGCACAAGGCCTGTTGGCCGGTGCCAACGCGGCTCTGTTCGCCCAGGGTAAAGACGCCTGGTGTCCCCGTCGCGACGAAGCCTACATTGGCGTACTGGTCGACGATCTGATCACCATGGGTACCAAAGAACCCTACCGCATGTTTACCTCCCGCGCGGAATACCGCTTGCTGCTGCGGGAAGACAACGCCGATCAGCGTCTCACCGAGAAAGGTCGCGAATTGGGTCTGGTCGACGATGCCCGCTGGGCGGCCTTCTGCGAGAAGCGCGAAACCATTGAACGCCAGCGTCAGCGCATGGCCAGCACCTGGATTCAGCCCAACTCCCCCCAAGCTGAACAATTGGCCGCCAAATTCAACAAGCCGATCAGTCACGAGTACAATCTGCTCGATCTGCTCAAGCGCCCGGAGTTGGGCTACGCCGATCTGGCCTCGATGATTAACGATGGCGAAACGGTTGACGCCACCGTGGCCGAGCAATTGGAAATCGGTGTGAAATACGCGGGCTACATCGAGCGGCAGAAAGACGAGATCGAACGCCTGCGTCGGCATGAAGAAACGCCGTTGCCGCTGGATTTCGATTACAGTGCCATCGACGGCTTGAGTAACGAAATCAAGCAAAAGCTCAGCGATTCCCGGCCGCAAACGCTGGCACAGGCTTCGCGCATTCCCGGCGTCACGCCTGCGGCGGTGTCGCTGTTGCTGATCACACTGAAAAAGCGCGGCCTGCTGGAACGGAAATCAGCCTGAGGTGAGCAGCGATTTTTCCCCAGCCCTCACCGATGGCGCCCGTCAATTACACCTTGAGTTCAGTCCGGTGCAGCAGCAATTGCTGTTGGATTATCTGGCGCTGCTGCACAAATGGAACCGCGCCTACAATCTGACCGCCGTGCGCGACCCTGCGCAGATGTTGAACCGCCATCTGCTCGACAGTCTCAGTATTGCCAGCTTGGTGCAGGGGCAACGAGTGCTTGATGTTGGCACCGGACCTGGTTTGCCCGGCATTCCCCTGGCGATTCTGTTTCCCGAGCGACAGTTTGAGCTGCTCGACAGCAACGGAAAGAAAACCCGTTTTCTGATTGAAGCCCGTGCGCAGCTTGGCCTGCGAAATGTCGAGGTGCACTGTGATCGGGTGGAAGCCCTGTGCGATGAACGCGGCTTCGATGCCATCACCTCGCGAGCCTTCGCCTCGCTGGCCGATATGGCTCAGGGGTGTGAGCACCTGCTCGCGCCTGGCGGCAAAATGTTTGCCATGAAGGGACTCTACCCCGAGCAGGAGTTGAGTCAGTTGCCAAAACGCTTTATCGTCGAGACCTGTCATACGCTGTCTGTTCCCGGTGTCGACGAGGCCCGCCATCTGCTGGTGATCTCGCCCCGTACCGGCGAACCCGCTGCAAGCGAGCAATAGGATCCGGGCCGTGGCCACCATATTCGCAATCACCAACCAGAAAGGCGGGGTGGGTAAAACCACTACCAGCGTCAATCTTGCGGCCTCGCTGGCGGCGACGAAACGCCGCATTCTGCTGATTGATCTCGACCCCCAGGGCAATGCCACCATGGGTTGCGGTGTCGACAAAAATGCCGTGGACTACAGCGTTTACGATGTACTGGTTGGTCAGCGCGGTATTGCCGAAACGGCGGTCCCCACGCCCGAAAGCGGTTTCGATGTGCTTCCTGCCAATCAGGATCTCACTGCCGCCGAGGTGGAGCTGATCAATGAAATCGGCCGCGAGTTTCGCCTTCGCGAAGCACTGACGCCGATCGCCGATCAGTACGACTATGTGTTGATCGACTGTCCACCGTCGTTGAACATGCTCACCGTCAATGCGCTGGCAGCAGCTCAGGGCGTCATCATCCCCATGCAGTGCGAGTACTACGCGCTCGAGGGGCTGACAGCGCTGCTCAACACCGTGAACCGGGTGACCCAGCTGATCAATCCGACGCTGCGCATCGAAGGCATTCTTCGAACCATGTTTGACGGCCGCAACAGCTTGACCAATCAGGTCACCGATGAACTGCGCCAGCACTTTGGTGACAAACTCTACAGCACGGTGATTCCCCGCAATGTCCGGCTGGCCGAAGCGCCCAGCCACGGACTGCCGGTGCTCTACTACGACAAGCAATCCAAAGGCGCGCTAGCGTATCTCGCGCTGGCTGGTGAAATTTTGCGCCGGGCACAGCGCAGCAATAACGACAATCCGCAAGAACAACAGGTCGAACCGATCAATGGCTAAGAAACGAGGTTTGGGTAGAGGACTGGATGCCCTGTTGGGCGCTACAGCGGAACCGGTTGCAGTGGCTGACAGCAGCCCGGCATCGGAACCCGCGGCGACTGTGCAGAGCGAGCCTGTCGATGGTGAACTGAAAAACCTGCCCATCGAGTTTCTGCAGCGCGGTCGCTACCAGCCCCGCCGTGAAATGCCGCCGGAAGGCTTGGAAGAGTTGGCTAACTCAATTCGTTCCCAGGGTATTATGCAACCTATTGTGGTGCGCGGCGTCGGTCAGGATCGCTACGAAATTATCGCCGGTGAACGCCGCTGGCGTGCCAGCCAGCTGGCCGGTTTGGATACCGTTCCCGCGCTGATTCGCGATGTACCCGATGAAGCTGCGGCGGCCATGGCGCTGATCGAAAACCTGCAGCGCGAAGACCTCAATCCCATGGAAGAGGCTCAGGCGCTGCTGCGCCTGCAGAAAGAATTCGAACTGACCCACGCCGAAATCGCCGGTCTGGTCGGCAAGTCCCGGACTACCATCACCAATCTCTTGCGCCTGACCGGCTTGCGTGACGATGTGCAAACCCTGCTGGAAAATGGTGATATCGAAATGGGGCATGGCCGAGCATTACTCGGTTTGCCACTGGAACAACAAAGCAGCGCGGCGGCGATGGTTGTCAGCCGAGGCCTCTCGGTGCGTCAGACAGAAGCGCTGGTGCGCAAACTGGTGGACGAGGCCAAACAGGGCAGCAAGTCAGCCCCCGCCAAGCTCGATCCCGATATCAAACAACTTCAAGACAAGCTGTCGGAGACCATTGGCTCGCCAGTGCAGATTCAGCACGGGGCGAAAGGCAAAGGTAAGGTCACCATCAGCTACAGCAGCCTCGATGAGCTGGACGGGATTCTCGCCCATATCAAATAAACGGTTTCACCTAGGCTGATGGCCTATCTGGTGTACCGCGATGCGGAACGATACAGGATGTGGTGGTTGGCTGGCACCAGCCGCCAAATGGAAGTGCTAAATTCCTGATATTTATAGCGAATTGTGAAAAATTGTAGCATGTGCTTATTGCCGACTTTCGTCGCAATGCGACCCAAATCGGTTGATCCTTAGCCAGTGACCACCTATAATTCGCCCCGCTTTTCGGACAAGCAAAAGACGCGTTGCAGCAACAGGTGTAGAGGGCAATGACAGCGACACCACGGCGGCCGGTTTCGGTGCGCGACAAGGTTCGCCCTCCACTGGCCACAATATACGGTTTGCAATGTGCCTTACTGCTAATGGCGAGCGGCATAACATATTTCGTCAACGGGGTTGCCGCCTATTCCCTGTTGATCGGTGGGCTGATTTCCGTTTTACCCAATGCGTATTTTGCGCGCCAGGCGTTTCGCTACGCTGGTGCGGCTTACGCGCGCGAGGTAACTCGTGCTTTTTACCGGGGTGAAGCGGGCAAGTTTCTGGCAACAATCGGACTCTTTGCCGGTGTGTTCGCCACAGTCAGGCCCTTGCATGTGCCAGTCTTATTTCTGGCATATGTGCTGGTTATGCTACTGAACGCCGCCCTCCTGGCAGGGTTTGCACAGCGGCGTCGGAAAAGCCGGGTTTAAGGTCAACGCTTAACAGAGTCGAGAGTGACACATGGCAGGTGAATCGCAGTCTACAGTTGGGTATATCCAACACCACTTAACCAATCTCACGTACGGTAAGCTTCCTGCTGGCTACGAGCGCCTCGATGCTGAAGGCCACGTACATGAAGTTTTGCCCGAAGCTACCTGGACCCTGGCACACAGCAGCCAGGAAGCAGCGGATATGGGCTTTATGGCCATTCACGTTGACTCCATGCTTTGGTCTATCGGCCTGGGCTTTTTGTTCCTGCTGATTTTCGCCCGCATCGCTAAACGCGCGCAAAGCGGCGTACCCCGCGGCGCACAGAACGCGATTGAAATGATCATTGGTTTCATCGACCAGACTGTAAAAGACGGCTTCCATCACAAAAATGCCATGATCGCGCCGATGGCGCTGACCATTTTTATGTGGATTTTCCTGATGAACACCATGGACCTGGTGCCCGTCGACTGGATTCCTCAACTGGCCGCCCTGATCAGTGGCGACCCACACTTCTTCTTTAAAGTCGTACCCACTACCGACCCCAACGTTACCCTGGGTATGGGCTTTACAATCTTTGGCCTGATGGTGTACTTCACCATCGCGAAAAAAGGCTTTATGGGCTTTGTTAAAGAACTTACCTTGCACCCGTTTCACCACCCCAAGTGGTACGTGAATATTCTGCTGGTGCCGATCAACTTCGCGCTGGAAGCCATTTCCTGGGTGTCCAAGCCGATCTCACTGGGTCTGCGACTGTTCGGCAACATGTACGCGGGTGAGATGATTTTCATTCTGATCGCCACTATGTTCGGCGCCGGACTGATTTTGGGACTGTTTGCAGGTGTATTGCAGTGGGCGTGGGCGGTATTCCACATCCTCGTTATCACCCTGCAGGCCTTCGTCTTCATGGTACTGACCATCGTTTACATGGCGACGGCACACCAGATCGAAGAAGAAGACCAGTTCCACTGAGGTAATTTGTTTTAACCAACTTTTCTTAACTTAAATAGATGTAGGAGAACTACCATGGGTTTGGCTCTGATTGCTGTTTCACTGATGATCGGTTTTGGCGCACTGGGTACTGCCATCGGCTTCGCTCTGCTGGGCGGTAAGCTGCTGGAAGGCTCTGCTCGTCAGCCCGAACTGGCTCCCATGCTGCAAGGTAAAATGTTCCTGATCGCCGGTCTGCTTGACGCCGTTCCGATGATCGGTGTTGGTATCGCTATGTACGTTCTGTTCGTTGTTGTTCCCGGCCTGCCCGCTTAAATTGCACGCATTCGGAATACGACACGTTCAGCAACTTGATATAGCAGAGGTATCGGCGTGAATATTAATCTCACACTGATTGGACAATCGATCACCTTCCTGTTCTTCATTTGGTTCTGCCACGCTTTTGTGTGGGGCGCCATTCGCAAGGCCATGGAAGAGCGTGAAAAGCAGATTGCTGACGGTCTTGATGCCGCTGACCGCGCGGGACGCGATCTTGAGCTTGCTCAAGAAAAAGCTGCCAAGCAGCTTGGCGAAGCGAAAGCGGAAGCGGCTTCCATCATTGATGCTGCCAACAAGCGCGCCAATCAAATTATTGATGAAGCGAAAGAGTCGGCACGAGCTGAGGGCGACCGCCTGAAAGCCGCTGCCCAGGCTGAGGTAGAGCAGGAAGTGAACCGTGCGAAAGAAGCACTGCGTTCACAGGTTGCCGCTCTGGCTCTGGCTGGTGCTGAGAAAGTGCTGGAAGCATCTATCGATGAGTCTGTTCATAAAGACATGGTCGACAAGCTGGCCGCTGGCCTGTAAGCGAGGTTGACATGGCTGAATTGAGCACGATGGCTAGACCCTACGCCAAGGCGGCTTTCGAGCACGCCCTGGCTTCTTCGGCATTAGGTGAGTGGTCACAAATGCTGGCAACGGCTGCCGCTGTCGCCAGCCAGGAAGCGGTAGCCAAGCTGCTGTCTTCACCGGCCATCACCACCGAGCAGCAAGCGCAGAAATTTATCGACGTCTGCGGCGATGCACTCAATGCCGGCGGTGAAAATTTCATCAGGATTCTCGCAGAAAACAAACGCTTGGCACTGCTGCCAATCATTAGCGAGTTGTTCGAAGCCCAAAAAGCTGTCCAGGAACAGAGCGTCGACGTTGAGCTGACTACAGCCTTCGCCTTGGATTCAGAGTCCGAGCAACGTCTGGCCGATGTTCTGAGTAAGAAACTGAATCGTCAGGTAAAAGTCAGCAGCCACGAAGACCGCGCGTTAATCGGCGGTGTGGTGATTCGCGCTGGCGACCTGGTTATTGACGGCTCGGTGCGCGGTCGCTTGGCGAAACTCGCTGAAGCAGTGAACTCCTGAGCGTTATAGAGAATAGGATTGAGGAACAGAGCATGCAGCAACTGAATCCCTCCGAGATTAGCGATATTATCAAGCAGCGCATCGAAAAACTGGATGTGACCGCTGAAGCCCAAAACGAGGGCACTATCGTCTCGGTATCAGACGGTATCGTACGTATCCACGGCCTGACCGATGTAATGTACGGTGAAATGATCGAATTCGAGGGTGGCCAATTTGGTATGGCCCTTAACCTCGAGCGCGATTCTGTCGGTGCGGTTGTCCTGGGCGATTACTTCGGTATCGCTGAAGGCCAAACCTGTAAATGTACCGGCCGCATCTTGGAAGTACCCGTAGGCCCAGAACTGCAAGGCCGCGTTATCGACGCACTGGGTAACCCCATTGACGGCAAAGGCCCGATCGACGCCAAACTGACCGACGCAGTCGAGAAAGTTGCTCCCGGCGTTATCTGGCGTCAGTCGGTAGACCAGCCCGTACAGATCGGTCTGAAAGCCGTTGACTCCATGGTACCCATCGGCCGCGGCCAGCGTGAGCTGATCATCGGTGACCGTCAGATCGGTAAAACCGCCATCGCGGTTGACGCCATCATCAACCAGAAAGACTCCGGCATTAAGTGTGTGTACGTTGCCGTTGGCCAGAAGGCTTCTTCTATCGCTGCCGTTGTGCGCAAGCTGGAAGAGCACGGCGCCATGGACCACACCGTAATCGTTGCGGCAACAGCTTCTGACCCCGCGTCAATGCAGTTCATCGCACCGTTCACCGGCTGTACTATCGGCGAATACTACCGCGACCGCGGTGAAGACGCACTGATCATCTACGATGACCTAACCAAGCAAGCCTGGGCTTACCGCCAGATCTCGCTGCTGCTGCGTCGTCCGCCGGGCCGTGAAGCTTATCCCGGTGACGTTTTCTACCTCCACTCTCGTCTGCTTGAGCGCGCAGCCCGCGTCTCTGCTGACTACGTAGAGAAGTTCACCAACGGTGAAGTGAAAGGCCAAACCGGTTCATTGACCGCACTGCCGATCATTGAAACCCAGGCTGGTGACGTATCGGCTTTCGTACCGACCAACGTTATCTCCATCACCGATGGTCAGATCTTCCTCGAAACCGACATGTTCAACGCCGGTATCCGTCCGTCGATGAACGCCGGTATCTCGGTATCGCGGGTTGGTGGTGCGGCACAGACCAAAATCATCAAGAAACTGTCCGGCGGTATCCGTACTGCACTGGCACAGTACCGCGAACTGGCGGCCTTCTCCCAGTTTGCTTCTGACCTCGACGACGCTACCAAAGCCCAGCTGGACCAGGGTGAGCGCGTTACCGAGCTGATGAAGCAGAAGCAATACAGCCCACTGAGCATTGCCGACATGGCACTGTCGCTGTACTGCGCTAACGAAGGTCACCTGAAAGACGTAGAAGTCGCCAAGGTGCTGGACTTCGAAGCGGCGATCCAATCTTTCGCGCACGCTGAATACAGCGACGTGATGAACGAGATCAACGCATCCGGCAACTGGAATGACGAGCTGGAAGGCAAGTTCAAAGAACTGGTCGAAAAGTTCAAGTCAACTCAGACTTGGTAAGACGGATAAAGCGTCCCCTCGGGGGCGCTTTGCTGCTTGAGGATTTTTAAACATGGCAGGTGCAAAAGAAATACGCACCCAGATATCCAGCATCAAGAGCACGCAGAAAATCACCAGCGCCATGGAAATGGTTGCGGCGAGTAAAATGCGTAAAGCTCAAGATCGCATGGAAGTGGGTAAGCCCTACGCGCAGCGTATGCGCGCAGTGGTTGGGCATATCGCCAATGCCAATCCGGAATACCGCCACCAGTATATGGAAGAGCGGGAAGTCAAGCGCGTCGGTTTCGTTATCGTCTCCACAGACCGTGGTCTCTGTGGCGGTTTGAACACCAACCTGTTCAAAGCGGCCCTCAAGGCCATGCAAGGCTGGTCCGAGAAAAACGTCGACGTTGACCTTTGCCTCATTGGTGGCAAGGCAGCGGGCTTTTTCAAAAACTTCGGTGGCAACACCGTGGCTGCAGTGCGCGACATGGGCGAAGCGCCCAGCGTTTCCGATCTGATCGGCAGTGTGAAAACCATGCTGGACGCCTACAGCGAAGGCAAGATTGATCGTCTGTACCTGGTGGGTAACGAATTCGTTAACACCATGACGCAGAACCCTTTCGTTCGCCAACTGTTGCCGCTGGAAGCCGAACAGGACGACAGCCTGAAACATCACTGGGACTACATCTACGAGCCCACTCCGGAAGAACTGCTGGAAGGACTGCTGACCCGCTACGTCGAGTCACAGGTTTACCAGACAGTGGTTGAAAACGGAGCCTGTGAACAGGCGGCCCGGATGATCGCGATGAAAAACGCCACCGACAACGCGGGCGAAATCATCGACGGTCTGCAATTGGTCTACAACAAAGCCCGTCAGGCAGCCATTACGCAAGAGCTGTCCGAGATTGTTGGCGGGGCGGCGGCGGTATCGTCATAAGACGGTACCGGCAACGGATTTTGAATTTTTAAGGTTTTTAAGAGGAACCTAACATGAGTAGCGGACGTATCGTACAAGTCATCGGCGCCGTTATCGACGTGGAGTTTCCGCGCGATGCCGTGCCTCAGGTTTATGATGCACTGACAGTTACCGACAGCGGTCTGACCCTGGAAGTACAACAGCAATTGGGTGATGGCGTAGTACGCGCGATCGCACTGGGTTCTTCCGAAGGTCTGCGTCGTGGACTGGACGTTGACAACACCAAAGAAAAAATCAAAGTACCCGTGGGCACCGAAACTCTCGGTCGCATCATGGACGTACTCGGCAACCCCATCGACGAGTGCGGCCCCATCGGCGAAAAAGAGCGCATGGAAATTCACCGTCCTGCGCCCAAATACGAAGAGCTCGCGGCTTCTGCCGACCTGCTGGAAACCGGCATCAAGGTTATCGACCTGGTTTGCCCGTTCGCCAAGGGTGGTAAAGTTGGTCTGTTCGGTGGTGCCGGTGT
>CERC01016756.1_pt1 | contig 29376 bp, 24 predicted proteins | sample 530921 | NCBI WGS metagenome assembly CERC01 (sample SAMEA2621099, study PRJEB7988) | marine metagenome | isolation source: saline water (ENVO:00002010), including
TGGTTATGGTTTTACAATCATGAACGGCCACACAAAGCCAATGGCGGAAAACCACCATTGATGGTCGCTTAACTTCTACTTTTAACACCCGTTAAAAATGGGAGGATTACCGTTTATTTTATAAATTATGAAATCTCATTTCATTATTTTTGAGAACCGACACTGACGCATGTTATGCATGACCATACCGGTTAATCTCATTACCTAGAGGATCTAGTGATGTCAGATCAATACCTTTCAATCACAGACCGCTGGATGCGACAGTACGAAGCAGACAATCCCCACATCAAGGCGAAATATGCACGGCAAAGCTCTCACCGAGCAGTAGAACAATTTCCTATATCAAACCACCAAAGTACGGCTATGCAGTCGGATAACCCGGAAAATGCGTGTCCGTGGAACGATTTTGAAAGCAACTCCCAGCAGTTGGATCCTCTTGTTGAATCAGCTATTGAAGTCAGAAAAACGCTCCAATTAACCCAGGTTAAATTCTCACGAAGGCTGGGTATAAGTGTGAGAACACTACGAGATTGGGAGCAAGGAAGAAGACACCCTTGTGGAGCAGCAAGAACGCTTCTGCGTTGTATAGCAAAGCATCCGGATTTGATTTCATAGACGAATGGGATACCTTGCTCCATCTAAAAGAATTTTACGTTAGACTCTATTTGCTCTCTAGATTTAATATAGCTCCACCATCTTTTCTATCTCTAGCCCTTAGAGAAATCAGAAAAGATTAAGTCATGCCATAAAAACCATGCCCATCGATTCTTGCCACAGAGGGACTCACCAAAAATGAATTTTTTTACGACATACTTCACAGGAAGACTCGTTGATAAATTCATTTCAATAGAGGAATTATCCTCGATAACCGGCCGTACCCGAGCCTTTTTAGTTGAAGAGGCAAAACATAGGAAGTTCGAAATCTGGTTTCAAGTACCGGAAGACGTAGAAATCAGAATTTTTCCTGTCACAGGCATATTAAATAGCGATATCCGAGCTGACCTGGACTACCTTACTATTGCCCCACAATTTTCCGACCAGGACTATAGCTCATTTTATAATGAAAAGACTCATTACATGGTTAATGCAGGTACATTACTCCCAATGGACTTGTTATTAATTTCATTTCAAGATTTACGCTGGAATGCAAAAGATAGCTTTTGCATATTCCCAAAGGGCATTCAATATCGCGAGATTGAAGAAAACAGCAGCTCCCCCATGAAACATTACGATCAGTATGATGGCATGCGGGATCAAATTCAGCCAAAGGTTTTTGTTACAGTTAAGAAAGGCAATAAAGAATATCGACTGACAGAAGATAGAGTCGTCAGGCTCTCTATTGACAACATGATAGCTTTTATTCCTAGTTACCTGGCTTCGTCATACGTATCGGAAATGGAACAAGAGTTTATGGACATTCGAGCCATAATGCTTAGCCTCCTTGACCTTGATGATATTTGCTTTATCAACTTCCCAGAAAAGCTATTTTATGTCTTTGTTGTGATGTACAGAAACATTAACGAGACAAAACTGAGCAGCAAAATAAACAGGAAGAAAGTATTAAACGAGTTGATCTTGTTCGGCATACATGATCGGCTCGCGCATGACTTTGCTACCTTAATTATCAATGAGCTAGTTAAGAATAAAGGAGATAGGCAGCATTACCGTAGACTAGCTATGGAAGATGTTGTTACTACGCTTGGAAAACTGAAAGCGATAGGCCTTTTCCACGCATTTAAGAAATTTTATATCTCAAACGCTAACATGCGTGCATCCGATATTACCGAATACCTCACCTCAAATTTCAACTATGCAGATGAAGTTGCCAGAAAGGTCTCTCCCATCATTGTAGGGACAGACAAAGATGGTTCATGGAAATACCTGCGTAAAAACCTTAACCAAGCATCTCTAAATAATTTATATTAATCATAGAGTTAGCATATGGGGGAAATTGCCCCCCACTTTACACCCTGCTAATTCCATCTTTTTCTATAGCCTGATTCATACCAATCCAACAACAATGGAGTTCATAGGAATGAATCAATCTTTTGATAACTTAAATAAAAATTCAAATGTAACGACTCGTTCTCGATCGCTGTCTGACCTAGCAAGCTTCAAAGAGGTTTGTGAATCTCTGGGGATTGCTCTCAGCACTGGACACGATTGGCGTAATAAAAGATCACCTCGATATAAGCAGGAGTTTGCTAATTTAGCTATTTACCTTTCCCCTCGATGCATCCGCTTCAGCCGAAAAGAAGTTTCAGAATGGGCAGTAAACCATCGTTCGGAGGTATGCTAATGAAGTTTAATAAAGAATTTGATCCTTCTGTATTTGATATTGAAGAGATCTTCGCAGCAATTAAGACCGAACTGGGGCCCGACTTTCTGCATGAAGTGGGTCATGAGCATTACAACGCTGAGAGCCAAGATCAAGCGAGTAATAAAAACAATACAGATGATAAGCATCATTTTGATCAATTACAGACTCAGAAGGGTTATGACTGCCAAAGAAAGCGCACAAATTATGGGTCCCCTCCCATGCTTACTCAACTTCAAAATCTGATGGACATTGACGGTCGACAGTTCGAGCACTTAGAGATGATCTGGGAAGCAATAAAAGAAGCCGCCATTATTACTCAAGCACCTGGCCGACTGATTGCAAGTGTTATAAAGCCCGTTTGTGCGACAGTTGCACAAGGTTTATTCGTTGTTGAGTCTCCATTAGGGTCAACACACCCATTGATTATAAATTCACTAATTGCTGCTTCGTCTGGTGAACGAAAAACGACCGTCGAGAAGCTTTTCACTCGTTTTGTCTCGGTATTTGTGAAAGTGGTTAATAAAATAATTAGGAAGATGAATCAGAATTACTCCACCGAGATTGAGCTTTGGAATACAGAGAAAACAAATCTCCGGCGCAAATTATCGAAGGCTCAAAAAAAAGGAGACGCTTTTGAAGAAAAAACAGCTTATCAAGCTCATTTAGCTTGCAAACCTAAAATAACACCCTATCTGACAATTATACACGATGACTTTACAATCGATGCTTTACTGCAGAGCCTAAATGAAAACTTCCCAGTAGCAAGCATTATAACCAGCGAAGGGGCTAAAGTTCTCGATGATACTAACATGAAGTCCATGCCATTTCTTAATAAACTATGGGATGGTGCAGATATCCATGTAACTCGCATGTCAAGACCGAGCTACTTGTTACAGGATGCTCGCTTGTCAACCTCCTTGATGATACAACCTGATGTACTAAAGAAAATCATAGATAAACGATTCGTAGAATTACGAAACTCTGGCTATTTCGCAAGAGCAATTTTTACGTATCCTAATAGCTCCATCGGCAACAGACCTGTTTTTGCCGTTAACCACAAAACTAAGAAGCTGGATAGATTAACTTGGCGTTTGATAAGTATGCTCCTTGAATTATTCAAGGCGCTTTCAGATCCTAATTTCGAAAGGCATGTTCTCAAGCTTGACCAAGAAGCAGCTCATATTTGGTTGCAGTTTGCCAATGATGTGGAGCAAAAGATGAGCCCAGGAGGTTACTACCAATCAGCAACGGATCACGCTTCAAAACTACCCGAAAACGTATTACGGCTAGCTGCAGTATTTCATGCGATTGAGTTTGGCACAGATAATATTTCAGCAAAAACACTTAATCTAGCAATTCACTTATGCCTTCTATGCTCTCAAGATTTTATGAATTGCTTTGTTCCACTACCCCAAGATAAGCAGGATGCACAGCGCTTATATAAATACTTGTATGAAAATATGTATATCCCTGTTCAGAACCGGCAGGCCCATGAAATTTATTTTGAGGAACGACATGTACGCCGGAATAGGATAAGACAATGCGGCCCTCTGAAGAATTCAGAGCGTTTGAATCAGGCACTTCGAATCCTATACCAACAAGGTACCATCGCCTTGGTAGAAGAAATTCGGCAGCAAGGAAAGGGGAAAATTTACATTGACCTTTTACCTAACTTTCGCCGTCCAAGCTGTACTAGTGATGGGACTCCACTTCGCCCATTACCTCTATTCTAACTGGTTAATTCAGCGAAGTAGCGGCTATTTTAACTACTTATAGTTAAAATAGCCGCTGTATCCAGCGAGCAACCAGAAAATAAACAATCAAACTTTCAAGCTTGAAGAATATGAGCTAGCCTGAAAGCGTTAAATTCCCAAAAAAGATCCCGCGCTTTCACCATCTAAAGAAGCCAGATGTTGATTAGTTGACGTCACAGTGACTGTACCCCACCACTCCGAATTTTATCAATTTTCCAAATGGTAAGTCAGGCGACCACCCCTTCCAAGTGATCAGCCCAATTTTGCAACCAAACACCACACTCTCTTTCATATTTGTGGAGATCATAGGTACCCTCAATTCCTTTTTTTGAGTGACCCAATATCGCCTCAGCCACTTCACTAGGGCACCCCAATCTAGACAGGCCTGTTCTAACCGTTCGACGCAGATCATGAGGAGACCAGTCTTCCATTCCCTGAAGCCATAATTGGTGTGACTTATAACGCTGACCATTTTTAACTTTATCTGGGTTCTTAAGATGCCATTTCGTTTCAGTAAGAGATTTTTGCTGTATCGGCAATTTTGTTCGGGTAGACGGAAAGAGATAGGTGTCCGACACCAGCTCTAAACCTTTAAGAAAGTTAATCGCCTGCTGGGAAAGCTGTACATGTCGCTCAGCCCCATTCTTTGAATCACGCAAATGCCAAACCCCCTTTACCAGATCAATGTCTTTCCACTCTGCGTTACAGACTTCTCCCGTCCGGCATCCAGTCCATAAAGTGAAGTGAAGAACATTTTTCTGGGTAGTAGAGAAACCAGACCCCGGAATCCATTTTAAAACCAAAGCTAGCTCCTTATCCGACAGAACCCTCCTCCCCCTTTTTGAGGTCAAACGCACACGAGCTTGCTTCAAGCTAGATTTCGCCAAGAGAGCTGGGTTTGCAAACTCATCACCCAAACGGCCAAGACCTATTGAGTAGTCATAGGCAGCTGTTAACTCTCTGAGCACATTACCTGCCTGTACATTAGCCCCACGATCCACAATCGACATAACCATGTCTGTGACCAGTTTTCTGGTAACTTTACTCGCAGAAATCCCTCCCAAGCATCTGACTGCATCACCGTAGAGCGTCCGCCGAGTTTCAGACTGACCTTTAAGCTTTCTAGCTCCAGGCACCTTCTTCTTCACTTCTGGGTTGTGAGGATCTTTAATAAAACGGTCTTCTATAACTTCAGTCAAATAGGCTTCAACCAGATCAGTAACGGTGAAATCTGCCTCCCTTTGCTCTTTAGCTTTATCCTCAGCCTCCCGTCGTGCAATTTCTTTATTTCTAATTGCCTCAGCTTTCGGGCAAATACCTCCCCTTCTAAGGCCTTTCAATCTCTGAAGCTCCATACGCGCTTCAGAGAGGCTCACCTGGGGATAGCGCCCAATAGATACCTGTCTTAATTTTCCCGTTTCAGGACTTTTATAGCGGTATATAAAAGTCTTTGTACCGGTCTTACCGCACGTAACTCTCAAACCAGAGTTTTCACCGGCATCTATCTTAACCGGATCTCCCGGCTTCATTGTTTCAACAGCTCTTGCTGATAGTGGTTTAGACATAGTTTTGGTATTCTGCATTGTTTAATCGCTTTAGTTGGAGATGCGTCGGATAGCAATCTCCTTGGCCCATACAGGCTTATCAGACACGAAAAAATATAGCTTTTGAGAAACTAAAGTTTCAACAAAACTATAACACCAAAAAAGCTACACCAAAAGCTACACTTTTTATTTAGCATCTAATGTGTTTTATTGGTTCTTATTGAACTAAGCCAGACAACAAAAAACAAATAAATAGTTATAGTTCAGCAGGTTATTATAGAAAATGGCAAAAAAACCAGATAAAACAAAAGCTAACAAATCGCCTCACACACCTATGATGCAGCAGTACCTTCGCATTAAAGCCAAGCATCCCAATCAGCTTGTTTTCTATCGCATGGGTGACTTTTATGAACTCTTTTTTGACGATGCTAAAAAGGCCTCTGAGCTGCTTGATATTTCGCTAACCGCTAGAGGAAAATCGGCAGGCGAGCCTATTCCAATGGCAGGCATCCCTTACCATGCAGCTGAGGCATATGTAGGAAAAATAGTCCGAGCTGGCGAATCAGTTGTTATTTGTGAGCAAATTGGGGATCCCGCAACAAGCAAAGGCCCAGTAGAACGCGCTGTTGCTCGCATTATTACCCCCGGCACTATAAGTGATGAAGCCTTATTAGATGAAAACCGTGATAATTTTTTAATCGCTATTAACGCTGCCGATCAAGCATTCGGCATAGCGATTCTGGATATCGCCTCCGGTCGCTTTAGCTTACTTGAAGTCGATACTGAAGATACTCTGCTTAGTGAAATTGAGCGCCTAAAGCCATCAGAAATTTTATATAATGAAGACTTAAATATCGGTGAACTTCTAGGAAGCCATAAAAGCCTCCGACCTCAAGCCCCTTGGCACTTTGAGACAGATACAGCAAATAACCTTTTGTGCCAACAATTCAAAGTTAAAGATCTTAGCGGGTTTGGCTGTGAGCAATATCACTTAGCCCTCACATCTGCAGGCTGCTTACTTCAATACGCAAAAGACACGCAAAGAACTGCTTTACCGCATATTCGTCGTATTCAGGTTGAGCAACATGACGACTTTGTAGCACTCGACGCATCAACTCGAAAAAACCTCGAGATAGACCAAAACCTCTCAGGCGGATTTGATAACACCCTTGCCAAAGTCATAGATCGCTGCAGAACATCCATGGGCAGTCGTCTACTTAGGCGCTGGTTACATCGCCCCCTACAGAACCGAAGCACTCTTCTAGCCCGGCAGGTTTCAATTCAGTGGCTACAGGAAGATTACCGATACGAAGACTTTGAAACTGATTTAAAAAACATTGGTGACAGCGAGCGAATCTTAGCCCGCATAGCTCTAAGATCAGCACGCCCACGTGATTTAGAAAGACTAAAAAATGCGCTATCAATACTGCCTAACTTACAAAAAAAGTTAAAAAGTACCACAAGCCCACTACTCGCCGAGCTTGCAACAAGTATTACCGAATTCCCAATTCTATCCGACTTGTTGAATAGAGCTATCATCGACAATCCACCTGTGATTATTCGAGACGGTGGCGTCATCGCGACAGGTTTTGATAGCGAACTCGACGAACTTCGCGGGTTAAGCGAGAACGCGGGCGCCTATTTAATTGAGCTTGAACAGCGTGAGCGTGAGCGTACCGGCATTTCCACACTTAAGGTTGGCTACAATAGAGTCCATGGATACTTTATAGAAATCGGCAAAGCGCAAAAAGCAGAGCTACCTGCGGAATATGTCCGAAGACAGACTCTAAAAAATGCTGAACGCTATATAACGCCTGAACTGAAAGAATTTGAAGATAAAGCGCTTTCAGCAAAAAGCCGTGCATTAAGTCGCGAAAAGGCACTTTATGATGAGCTGCTGGAAACACTAGCGGCAGAGCTTTCAGAGCTGCAAGATTCTGCTGCGGCTACCGCAGAACTAGATGTATTAAATAATTTATCAGAACGTGCATCTACTCTGGATTACGTACCTCCAACCCTAACGGAAGAGCCGCAAATTAAGATACAACGCGGCCGCCATCCCGTAGTAGAAAATGTATTAGACGACCCATTTGTTTCGAATGATCTAGATTTAGATTCTGAACGAAAAATGCTGATTATCACCGGACCCAACATGGGTGGTAAATCCACCTATATGCGTCAGGCGGCACTTATCACTCTTTTAGCTCATATTGGGAGCTACGTTCCTGCAAGCGCGGCAACGATTGGAATAGTAGACCGAATATTTACCCGCATGGGCTCCTCTGACGATTTAGCCGGCGGCCGCTCGACATTCATGGTTGAGATGACTGAAACAGCCAACATTATGCACAATGCAACTGCTCGAAGCCTTGTATTGATGGATGAAGTAGGTCGTGGCACCAGTACTTTTGATGGTCTTTCGCTCGCTTGGGCTTGCGCTGAAAGCCTAGCAAGAGAAACCTGCGCTTTCACCCTATTTGCTACCCATTACTTTGAACTCACTAGCCTTCCAGAACAAATAGCTAGCGTCTTTAATGTGCATTTAACCGCTGTAGAACATAATGACCACATCGTATTCTTACATGAGGTAAAAGAAGGCCCTGCCAGTCAAAGCTATGGATTACAGGTCGCACAACTTGCAGGGGTTCCTATTCAAGTTATCCAGCAAGCCAAAGCAAAACTATTACAGTTAGAACAAGACGTCACCGTTGCGGCTCAACTCACCAGTCCGCCTCCTCCGGTGCAAAATGATATGTTTTCCCAACCAACTCATAAAGCGGTTAAAGAACTAAAAAAAATATCTCCTGACGAGCTATCTCCTCGACAAGCCCTTGATATTATTTACCAATTAAAAACACTCGTATGACAAATAAAAAAACCGCCTGAAGGCGGTTTTTTTATTTCAAAAGACGGCTACGACTGAAATAGATCTTCTCCACTCAGGCCATTTTTCTCGACGATATCACGGAGTTTTCTTAAGGCTTCCACCTGGATCTGACGTACACGCTCTCGGGTTAGCCCTATTTCGCGCCCAACCTCTTCAAGCGTACTCATCTCATATCCCCTCAGCCCAAAACGGCGAGATAAAACTTCCGCATGCTTTTCAGGCAATGCATCAAGCCACTTATCCAAATTACCACTGATATTTGAATTTTGCAGCAAAGAAGCAGGGTCAGAAGAGACGGTATCAGGAATAGTATCAAGCAAAGACTTATCTGAATCTTTCCCCATAGGGGTATCGACAGAAGCCACTCGCTCATTAAGCCCTAACATTCGTTCAACATTCTCAACTGGCTTATCAACCAGTTCAGCGATCTCTTCAGACGATGGCTCATGATCAAGCTTCTGCGCAAGCTCGCGAGCGGCACGCAGATAGACATTTAACTCTTTAACAACATGAATAGGCAGACGAATGGTACGCGTCTGATTCATTATCGCACGCTCAATCGTTTGCCTTATCCACCATGTGGCATAAGTAGAAAACCTAAACCCTCTTTCGGGGTCAAACTTTTCTACTGCACGAATCAAACCCAAATTGCCCTCTTCAATCAGATCGAGCAGGGTTAAACCGCGATTGATATAACGTCGAGCAATTTTAACTACCAGCCTTAAATTACTTTCGATCATACGCTTACGCGCTGCCTCATCCCCTTTTAAGGCTAAGCGAGAGAAATAAACTTCCTCTTCAGCACTTAACAACGGCGAAAAGCCAATCTCATTCAAATAAAGCTGAGTAGCATCTAAGTTTTTAGCATTCAATAGGTCTTTATGGGCCATACTGCCACGACCTCGACCACTGTTCAGAAATTCAGAGTCTTTTTTTCCTGAAGCCTTTTTGCCAGGCGCTTTCTTTTTAGAATTGCCCTCTTCAGCTTCATCTTTCTGAATAACTTTTTTACACTCCTCATTTTCTACAGCTACAGTCTGCACATCCATTTTGCAGTCGTTATCCATATTTTCCATAAGTGATCCCTTAACCGTGCTACTTTATTAAGCGATTTTTATTATTATGTTTTTTTATTATCTCTTAGGAAGATATCGCAGAGGGTCAACCGGTTTACCATCACGCCGTATTTCAAAGTGAAGCATTACACGATCAGCACCGCTATTTCCCATCTCAGCAATCTTCTGTCCTGTTTCAACCATATCATTTTCTTTTACTAAAACACGACTATTATGTGCATATGCACTTAAAAATTGCTGATTATGATCAACTATTACCAAGTTTCCGTAGCCTAAAAGGCCATTTCCTGCATATACAACCTTGCCTGAAGCTGCAGCTTTAATAGCCAAACCTTTTTTACCAGCAATATTGATACCTTTATTGACAGTACCTTTTGTTTTAAATCCACCTATCACATTACCATAAACAGGCCACTTCCAGACAATAACAGAGGAGCGTTTTGTTTGAACCTTGGTCTTAGCAGCAGAAACTGGAGGCGTAGTAGCTTTACTTGAGGCAGATTGCTTAGGTGCACTTGTTGGCTTTTCTTTAACCGTAACAGGAGCCACTGTTCTAGCTTTATTTGTAGCTGAGGCTTTAGGTGCAGAAGATTTAGAGGGTGCTTTATGCTGCGTTGAAGCAATAATTGGCTTAGGAGAGTGAGTAGAAACATCACGTACGATAGACGTACCACCCGAAGAAGGCTTCTTAACTATTAACCCCAGACGCTGTCCAGGGTAGATACTATATTGACCATTTATATTATTAGCCGCAGCCAGCTCTCGATAATCTAAACCATATCGAAAGGCAATTGCATAAAGCGTATCTCCTTTTCTTACAATATATTCACTAGGTGCAGCGTCAGATTGTACAGACATCGAGCGGTCACTAACCGGCGCATAGGTATTTCCACCGCATGCTGTCAGCAGCCAACCAAACAACAACACCGTACAACACTTCACCCACACAGAATTATACCTCGGACCTCCGTCCTATTTTTTCAATAAAAAATACCATCGCAGCTCCCAATAACATAAAGCCAATCGCATAAAGCAAAAACGACGGCTGGCCTGTTAATGACTCGAAAGAAAGCGGCGATATATTCTCCTGCACGAGAGGGACCTCTTCTCCATGCCGATTAATGGTATAAGCCGTTGTATATTTCCAAGGCCATACTTTATTAAGCGAACCCAACATAAAACCACCCAACAAAGAGAGCGTAACGGTTTTAAAAGAACTAAACATCCAACTTAATACATGAGAAAAGCTTAACAAACCTATAATACAGCCCGCAGCAAATAAACCTAATGTAAAAAACTCTAGGTTTTTAATTGCCATTAAAACTGGGGCATACATCCCCAGTAACAACAAAATAAAACTACCTGAAATACCCGGCAGAATCATGGCACAAATAGCAACCATACCTGACAAAAATATAAAGAGGGGCGTTGGTTCTAACGAAGTCGGACCCAACGAAGTAACTAGATAAGCCGCTATAGTCCCGACCATGAATGAAGTATAAGTATTACGATCCCAATGCTCGATATGCCGACAAACCGACCAAACAGAAGCAAAAATCAACCCAAAAAAGAATGACCATAATAACTCAGGGTATTCAGTCAACCAGTAAAGCACGACACGTGATATGGTCAGCAGGCTAAAAAATATACCCGCAATCAAAGTAAGTAAAAATGTACCATTAACATGCGCCCAAAACGCAGCGGGACCTTCTTTAAACAACTTAACCAGTGCAGCAGGTCCACACTGTTTTAACGAATAAATAAGCTCTTCGTATATCCCTGTCATAAAGGCAATCGTACCACCAGATACCCCAGGAACAACATCAGCCGCCCCCATCATCATCCCTTTACCTGAAAGCGCGACATAATCGCGCATTGAACGCCCTTTTTGCATTAAAACTCCCTAACGTACTGTACCGCTTAACAATGGAACAAATTTGACACATTCAAGCACTTCAGTCGAAAAATCACTCTCGGATTCTCTTATAACCAACTTCAGTTCTTGATTTTCGCTGCCACCTACAGGAATGATTAAACGTCCACCAATAGCCAACTGCTGCTTTAGTTCTTCTGGCACTTCTTCAGGTGCGCAGGCAGCAAGAATACCATCAAATGGCGCCTTAGATGACCACCCCATACCACCATCTGTATGTTTCAAGTGCACATTCTTTAAACCGAGTAACTTTAAACGTTCGCGCGCTTTCTCCTGCAAAGGACGTATACGTTCGACACTGAACAGCTCATCTACTAACGGAGCGAGTATTGACGTTTGGTAACCTGAACCGGTTCCCACCTCAAGCACTCGAGATAATGGCCCCTCAGATAGCAATGCTTCTGTCATCCTAGCAACAATAAAAGGCTGAGAGATCGTTTGGTTAAACCCTATAGGTAAAGCGGTATCCTCATAGGCTCGATGAGAAAGCGCCTCATCTATAAAAATATGCCTAGGAGTCTGACGCAGAACATCAAGCAAACGTTCATCACTAATACCTTGATCCCGCAACCGATTAATAAGCCGGTCTCGAGTACGCTGCGAAGTCATTCCAATTCCGCGTAAATGCTGATCTTTCAAAAACTACTCTCCAACCAATCACCCACATTATCCATACCTGAGTACTCAGTCATATCAACATGCAATGGGGTAATAGAAACACAACGCTCATCTAGCGCATAAAAGTCAGTACCAGGTTCCCTGTCCGCTGCAATACCAGCACCCGCAACCCAGTAGCGTACTTTACCACGCGGATCTTTCGTTGGTAGGGGCTTATCTGCAGAGGAACGATGACCTAAACGAGTGACATGAATACCCTGAAATTCACTCATCTCGCAATCAGGCACATTTATATTCAAAATAGTCCGGGGGGCCACATTTAGCTTTGTAATATTTTTAACTATATCTTTAGCAATCAGCGCCGCACTCTCATAAGACTGAGGATTAAAACTACCGGAAGAAAGGGCAATCGCAGGATATCGAAAGTGGCGTCCCTCCATCGCCGCCGCAACCGTTCCCGAGTAAATAACATCATCGCCCAAATTAGGCCCAGCATTAATACCGGATACAACAATGTCCGGCACCCTACCTAAGACTCCGGATCCACCAATATGAACACAATCCGTCGGAGTACCATTAACACTATAGAAACCATTTTCATGCTGAAAGATTTCTAGAGGTCGATCCAAGGTTAAAGAATTGCTCGCTGCGCTGCGATTTCTATCAGGTGCCACCACCAGCACCTCACCAAGCTCGGCAAGAGATTTTGCTAAAGCAGCTAGGCCCGGTGCAAATACACCATCATCATTTGAAATTAATATTTTCATCTGGTTACTCTGGGACAGACGTTATACATAACTCTCTAAGTACACTTGTAGCAAACGAGCCTGAAGTTAAGCCAAATTCAAGCCAGCACTCCGTATCACTGATAGATTCCACGCTTAAATCCTCAGGTTGAAGCTTTAACGCTCTGCGCTCCTGCTTTAAGCTTACATTCTCTAATAGATCAGAAATATCAGACCAAACAGATAACTGATCTCGCTCCCACTTTTCAGCGACCCCAGTGGGCATCATATCCCCACGCCCCCATAAAGGCCCCGTCAAGGTAAGAGCACCACAACTAAATCTTTCCCGCAGCTCGTTATCAGCCTGCTCTTCAACAAAACAGCTCTGGCTTCCTGAGATCATCAAAGCATCACCGTCTAATAGCCCATTCCATAGCTCTAGCTTAATCCGTGATGATAACAATTGGTTAAACAACCATGAGCGTACAGCAGAGATATAGATACCCTTTTTGTTTCTCTGCCTCTCTTGCAACTCTCCTTTTAAAAGAGAGATCCCTTTATATAGATTCCCGTAGTCATGTCCAAAGCGTTGTTCACCAAAGTAATTCGGTACTCCAGTTTTTGATACGAGCTCTACACGTGCCTTCAATTCATCCATGTCAGAAACCTGACGTAATCGAAGCTTAAACGTATTCCCTTTTAAGGTACCTAAGCGTAATTTTCGAGGATGACGCACCGCCTTCAAGACCTCAACACTATCGCCACCAAAGAGCTTCCAATTTAGATTTCTCTTAATCGGAAATTTAACGCAAAACCACTGTTCAGTCACAGCATGACGATCCTTCTTACCCGCATAACTGACATCACGAGGACTAATCTGGGCAAAATTAGCTAGCTGTCTAGCAACCCAATCAGTATTTTCACCCCGTTTACGGATATATAGAAAAACATGCTCACCTTGCCCTTCTGGCTCAAAACCTAATTGTTCAATAACTTGAAAGTCTTCTGGGCATGAACGTATAAGCGCTTCACATTTAGGGGTGTCATGCAGGTATGTAAAATCGATAGGAAGATTGGTCACGCTACTTAATTCTCATCTACTGGTTCAACCAATTGAAAAAAGGTCTCACCTTTACGAATCATACCCAACTCACTTCGGGCTCTTTCTTCCAAAGCTGCATAACCTTTTTTAAGATCCTGCACCTCTGCTTCTAACTCACTATTTCGTTGACTGAGTTCTTTGTTAATTGTTTTCTGTAACTCAATTTTCGCATCCAAATCCCAAATATCACGCACACTATTTTCCCCAAACCACAATCTATATTGCAGTCCAAAGAAAAGTACGATCAGCAATGCAATTAACCAACGATACATAGAGATTCTATACGCAAAAAAAGAGGGCAGATGCCCCCTTTTTATATCAGACTATTGATCAACAGACTACGCTTAGCCCTGACCTTTAATTTCTTTTAAACCATTATAAACCGCATCAGCACCCAGCTCTTCTTCAATTCGTAGAAGACGGTTGTACTTAGCAACACGATCAGAACGACACAAAGAACCCGTTTTAATCTGACCAGCAGCAGTACCTACAGCAAGATCAGCAATCGTTGTATCTTCTGTCTCACCAGAACGGTGAGAGATAACAACTGTAAAGCCGGCATCTTTCGCCATTTTAATTGCGTCTAATGTTTCAGATAGAGAACCGATCTGATTGAATTTAATCAAAATCGAGTTACCAATACCTTGCTCAATACCACGGCTAAGAATCTTAGTATTCGTAACAAACAGGTCATCACCTACTAGCTGAACCTTTTCACCGATCTGCTTAGTAAGGTAAGCCCAACCATCCCAATCTGACTCATCTAGTCCATCTTCAATAGAAACAATTGGATAGTTTTCAGTCAACGCAGCAAGGTAATCACTAAAACCTTCAGCATCAAACACTTTTCCTTCGCCTGAAAGGTCATACTTACCATCTTTATAGAATTCAGAAGCGGCACAATCCAACGCTAGCGTGATATCTTTGCCAAGCTCATAACCCGCATTTGAAATCGCTTCTTTAATGACAACCAAAGCTTCTTCATTGGAAGCAAGGTTAGGTGCAAAACCACCCTCATCACCTACAGCCGTGTTCAAACCTTTATTTTTCAGTACAGACTTCAATGCATGGAAGATCTCAGCACCACAGCGCAAGCCATCGGAGAACTTATCAAAGTTAACCGGCTGAACCATAAACTCTTGGATATCGACATTGTTATCAGCATGCTCACCACCATTGATGATATTCATCATCGGCACAGGTAAAGAGAACTGACCTGGTGTGCCATTGATTTCAGCGATATGCGCATACAAAGGAATACCTTTCTCCGCTGCAGCAGCTTTAGCCGCTGCCAATGAAACAGCCAAAATAGCATTAGCACCTAGGTTTTCTTTGTTTTCAGTGCCATCTAGCTCAAGCATTTTGTTATCTAAAGCACGCTGGTCTGTAACATCCATTCCAGTCAAAGCTTCGCGAACAACACCGTTGACTGCTGCAACAGCCTTTAATACACCTTTACCTAAATAGCGAGCCTTGTCGCCATCACGTAGCTCAAGCGCTTCGCGAGAACCTGTTGATGCACCCGATGGTGCACACGCAGAAGCAACAACGCCTGACGCTAAAATAACGTCAGCTTCAACCGTTGGGTTACCACGAGAATCCAATACTTCGCGGGCTTTGATATTAGCAATCTGTGTCATGTGTAAAAGCTCCAGAATTTTCTTGTTCAGGGGGCCTTAACCCCCATTCCATAAATATTGTCTTATTTAGCCCGCTGATCAATGGCTGCTTGAATAAAGCCTGTAAATAGGCCATGACCATCACGTGGCGTTGAAGTGAACTCAGGGTGGAATTGACAAGCAACAAACCAAGGATGGTCAGCCACCTCAACAACCTCAACCAATTCACCGTCAACAGAACGACCAGAAATACGTAGACCCGCTTTTTCCAGTTGAGCTACATAATTATCATTGACTTCATAACGGTGACGATGGCGTTCCGTGATCTCATTAGCTCCATAAGCCGCTGCGGCTGTTGAGCCTTCAGCTAAGTGACAAACCTGCGCACCTAAACGCATAGTGCCACCTAAATCATCAGTTTCACCGCGCGTTTCGACACCACCTTCAGATGTCATCCACTCAGTAATAAGACCAACGACAGGGTGCTCAGCATTTGAATCAAATTCAGAAGAGGTCGCGCCTTCTAAACCAGCAACATTACGAGCAAATTCGATAACCGCAACTTGCATCCCTAAGCAGATACCTAGGTAAGGAACTTTATTCTCTCGGGCATAACGAACGGCATTAATTTTACCTTCTACGCCACGCTCACCAAATCCACCGGGAACAAGTATTGCACTCATACCCTCTAGAATCTCAACACCTTCACGCTCAACACGTTCAGAATCGATACACTCAATCTTAACCTTTCTCTTTAACGCTATACCGGCATGAGAAAGTGCTTCGATCAAAGACTTATACGCATCCAGAAGCTCCATGTATTTACCAACCATGGCAATCTTCACTTCACCCTCTGGGTTCAGATGAGCATCAGCAACACGATCCCATTCACTTAGGTCAGCGTCGTTGCACTCTAGATTAAAACGTTCGATAACGATGTCATCTAAGTTCTGGTCAGACAACATACGTGGAATATTGTAAATAGTATCGGCATCCGGCAATGAAACAACCGCACGCTCTTCAACATTGGTAAACAAAGAAAGCTTACGACGTGAAGAATCAGGAATAGGAAAATCAGAACGACAAACCAAAATATCGGGCTGAATACCAATTGAACGCAACTCTTTAACCGAGTGCTGAGAAGGTTTGGTTTTAATTTCACCCGCTGTGGCAATATAAGGAACTAAGGTCAAGTGCATAAACATTGCACGCGATGAACCGAGTTCCGCTTTTAATTGTCGAACGGCTTCCATAAAAGGAAGTGACTCAATATCACCTACAGTTCCGCCAATCTCTACAAGCGCAACATCAGCATCACCTGCACCTTCAATCACACGACGCTTAATTTCATCTGTAATATGAGGGATAACTTGTACTGTTCCACCTAAATAATCACCACGACGCTCTTTACGTAATACATGCTGATAAATACGTCCAGCAGTAAAATTATTACGTTTACTCATCGTCGTACGAATAAAGCGCTCATAATGACCAAGGTCTAGGTCAGTTTCTGCTCCATCCTCAGTAACAAACACTTCACCGTGCTGAATTGGGCTCATTGTTCCCGGGTCCACATTAATATATGGATCCAGTTTCAACATAGTTACTTTCAGCCCTCTTGCTTCCAAAATAGCAGCGAGAGATGCGGATGCGATGCCTTTGCCCAATGAGGACACAACACCGCCTGTTACGAAAATATATCGCGTCATGCAGAACCTGTTTGATCGTGTAGTATACGAGGAAATTTTATGGTGGAGATGGCGCTATAAGATAGCAAATTAGCGCCAATCAGACAATTAAAATGGGTGCCATAAAAGAGAAAATCCCGACTTTTCTGTATACCACCCTTCACAAATGCAAATTCCAGGCACAGCAACCAACTCTTCACCCATATATAGCAAGGGCCAATGCTCTCTTAACCAAGTAGGTACCGCGGCCTCTTGCAACAATTTTTTAACCAACATGGAGTGCTTTTTACCCGCAGGCCGACAACGCTCGCCCCCCTGCCTATATCTCACCATTAGACCCGCGCTCTCTTTTATTCCTAAAGAAGCGCTCCGAACTGTCAGCAATCCACCTGGTAAACGATACTCGCCTACACCAGATATCTGTGCTTCACTTTTACAATCATCCCCAACCAACTCTCGGGGCTTAACGATATAGAGCTGCCCGAGAAAGCGGCGAAGGTCGTACTGGCCAATACGATAAATAGGATTCGCATCTAATTGAGCCTTCAGAACATCAGAAAAAATAGTTTCGAGCTGCTTTTGATTGGCACGCATTTTGGTTTTTTTATACAACCAATGCCGTAAAAGAGCAAAACCTCTTAACTCGTCGAACTGAAGGAGCCTTTCAATATCCAAACAGAGTCGTTGCTCATCAACCAGACCAGATAAATCTGCATCCAAATAACTCTCTAAGAGCTGATTAGATTGAGAAAAAAGCTGGGCATTCTTTTCCCAGCGTTCCAGCATATTAGGCCAACGTTTTTTCAGAACGGGTATTATTTGATGACGCAGATAATTTCGATCATAATTCTCATCTACATTGCTCGGATCATCAATAAATTCAATACCTGACTCACTGACCGCCCTCTCTAAATCAAGACGGCTTAATTGCAACAAAGGGCGCAACAAATATCCTTGCCCGAGGGTACGACTCGGGGTAATTCCAGACATGCCTGCCAACCCGGAACCACGCAGCATTCTAAAAAGCACAGTTTCAGCCTGATCATCCGCATGATGCCCCATTAACAGACAATCCCCAGACTCAATCACTTCTTCAAACGCTGCATACCTTGCTTCTCTCGCAGAGTTTTCTGACTGGCTTGCTGGATATACATCTATTGATTGATGATGCAAAGATAACTGACGTGATTGCGTTAAGGAAAATTCAGCCCACCGCCCAGAGGAGGCCTGCAAGTGATGATTGATATGTAGAACTAACAGGGAGGTAGAGGGAATTCTTTTAGCCGCTAAATGCAATAACAGCTGAGAGTCGAGACCACCGCTATGAGCAATAACCCAACGTTTAACATGCGGATTTTCTGAAAGAAAAGATGAGAGCGCACAACAAAACTGGCGCTCACATTTTTGTAAAGCTGCAACCCCTTCCGGGTTACTCTTCACCGCCGAAACCATAAGCCATCAAACGCTGATAGCGCCTTTCAAGCAATTCATCAATCGGTAAGTCATTTAGCTTGCCCACAACCTCAAGCAAATGTCTCTTTAGATTAGCCGCGGTAAGTGCTGGATCACGATGAGCACCACCAAGAGGCTCACTGATGATCTGATCCACCAAGCCTAATTGATGTAAACGATCAGAAGTAATACCCATCGCTTTTGCAGCATCAGCAGCACGATCAGCACTTTTCCATAGAATGGAAGCACAACCTTCAGGTGAAATAACGGAATAAGTTGAATAACTCATCATCATTAATTCATCACATACACCAATAGCTAAGGCACCACCGGAACCACCTTCACCGATAACAGTGGAGATAATTGGCGTTTTCAACTGCGACATTTTTGCCAGATTGAAAGCGATCGCTTCTGATTGGCCACGCTCTTCAGCATCAATACCAGGGTAAGCACCTGGCGTATCGATAAACGTCATGATTGGCATCTTAAAACGTTCAGCCATTTCCATCATGCGTAGCGCTTTGCGATATCCTTCAGGGCGAGGCATACCGAAGTTACGCTGCTGACGCTCACGCACACCACGTCCTTTTTGATGACCAATAACCATAACTGGCATCTCATCTAAACGAGCGACACCACCTACGATTGCTTGATCATCAGCAAAATGACGATCACCGTGGATTTCATCAAATTCATCAAAGATATACTCAATGTAATCCAGCGTATAAGGACGCTGAGGATGGCGCGCTAACTGAGATACCTGCCATGCAGATAGATCAGAAAATATAGATTCAGTTAAGGAACGGCTTTTACCTTCCAGACGCGAGATCTCTTCGGAGATATTTAATTCAGCTGTATCATCTCCAACTAGACGTAGCTCTTCAATTTTTGCCTGCAGCTCAGCGATCGGCTGTTCAAAATCCAGATAGTTCGGATTCATATGACTCATCTATTCTTAAGTGAAAAATTGCCCAAAGTGTACCTTTTTGAGCCACCAAGGACCAGTCCTAGTACGTCAAAGAGACCGCATCATGACCAAAACGGTCCATTAAATCGATCAATAACTCATCATTAGCCTGCACAAGCCAGTCATCCCCTAAGGTCAAAATGGCCTCAGCATCTTCTCTTTGGTATTTAACTTTTATCGGCAGAGCCCCTCCCAACTTATAATTATTGAGAAGCCCTTCAAACTCTTTTAGTTTCCGCCCTTTAAAATGACTTTCATCCGCAACAACTTGAACACCCCTTGCATACTGTGCCCGAGCTAGAGGAATAGTAAGCACTTTACTAACCCTCACCTTCATACCGCCCGAGAAATGATCTTCTGCGACTTCACCTTCAACAATCAGCACCGTATCTTTCTGAATCATCTCTCTAACATCATCATAGGTATCGCCAAACAATGTCACATCAATACGAGCACTACGATCATCTAGGGTCACAAAACAGAGATTATCCCCTTTCTTCGTTTTCTTTAAACGAATTTCCACAACCAACCCAGCCATTTTCTGCATCTGACCACGAGCAGGCTGTAATTCAACGATACGTTTACTAATGAAATGCTTTAATTCAGATTCATATTCATCGATAGGGTGACCTGTCAGATATAAACCTAATGTATCTCTTTCACCTGTAAGACGCTCTTTGTCAGTCCAAGGGCGTATCCCTTTATAATCCTCGTAAGGGCAGCGACCTGACTCAGCCTCAACCTCACCAAACATATCAAACATGCCTGCATCTTGGTTTTTAGCCGATTGATCTGCCGCTTGAAGTGCATCAGGGATCGCCTTCCAAAGCACGGCACGTTCAGCGCCAAGTTTATCCAAAGCCCCTGAACGCACAAGCGCTTCAAGCACTCTTTTGTTTAACTTTTTAGCGCCTACCCGCTCACAGAAATCGAAGATATCTTTAAACTCTTCTCCGGATGAGCGCGCTTCAACAATCGCTTCAATCGGACCTTCACCCACCCCTTTAATCGCACCCAAGCCATATACGATCTCGCCTTCATCATTGACGGTAAAAAGAAAATCGCCGCTATTAACATCGGGTAGCGTCGGTGGGATTTTCATCTGCCGGCACTCTTCAACGAAAATCACGACTTTATCCGTGTTTTGCATATCCGAAGAAAGCACCGCAGCCATAAAGGGAGCAGGATAATGTGTTTTTAGCCAAGCGGTCTGATAAGAAACTAACGCGTAAGCTGCAGAGTGAGATTTGTTAAAACCATAACCTGCAAATTTTTCAACCAGATCGAAGATATTTCCTGCCAAATCCCGATCGATCCCATTACCTTCAGACCCTTCCAAAAAGGATGCCCGCTGCTTGGCCATCTCTTCAGGTTTTTTCTTACCCATTGCTCGGCGGAGCATATCTGCACCACCTAAGGTATAGCCCGCCATAACCTGAGCAATCTGCATAACCTGCTCTTGATACAAGATGATACCGTAGGTTGGCTCCAATACAGGCTGCAAACTATCTAACTGATAATCTGAATGCGGCCATGCCATTTCAGCACGGCCGTGCTTACGGTTAATAAAGTCATCTACCATTCCGGATTGCAGAGGCCCCGGACGGAACAATGCTACAAGCGCGACAATATCCTCAAAACGAGAGGGCAGCAATCGACGAACAAGGTCTTTCATACCGCTGGATTCCAGCTGGAAAACAGCTGTAGTTTCCGCGGACTGTAGAAGATCAAATGTTTTACGATCCTCTAGATCAATTAATGCTATATCAAGCGGCTCTTCATTATTTTTTGCTCTCACTCGATTAACAGTCTTAAGCGCCCAATCGATAATTGTTAAGGTACGCAAACCCAAGAAGTCGAACTTAACCAAGCCCGCTTCTTCTACATCACCTTTATCAAACTGAGTAACAACCCCTTTACCTTCCTCGTCACAGTAGGTAGCAGAAAAGTCTGTTAGCTTGGTTGGTGCGATAACTACACCACCCGCATGCTTACCTACATTTCGGGTAATACCTTCAAGCTTATACGCCATATCCATGATCTCTTGCGCCTCAGCGCTAGAGTTCACAAAATCACTCAATAAAGGCTCCTGTTCCATTGCCTTTTTAAGCGTAATACCAACTTCGAAGGGGATAAGTTTTGATAGACGATCAGCAAGCCCGAACGGTTTCCCCTGCACTCGCGCAACATCACGTACAACTGCTTTAGCCGCCATCGTACCGAATGTAACAATCTGGGATACTGCATCTCGACCGTAAGTGCGCGCTACATAATCAATAACCTTATCACGGTTATCCATACAGAAATCGATATCGAAATCCGGCATAGATACACGTTCAGGGTTTAAGAATCGCTCAAATAGAAGATCGTATTCCAATGGGTCCAGATCGGTAATTTTCTGTACATAAGCGACCAAAGAGCCGGCACCTGAACCACGCCCCGGCCCAACCGGTACGCCGTTTTCTTTACCCCACATAATGAAGTCCATTACGATAAGGAAATAACCGGGGAAACCCATTTGAATAATGATATCTAACTCAAACTCTAAACGGTCTATATACTCCTGACGCTTTGCTTCATATTCCGCATCATCTTTATCAAGAAGAATCGCCAATCTTTCTTCTAATCCGTCATATGACACTTTGCGGAAATAGTCATCCATCAACATCCCTTCAGGGATAGGGTATTTCGGTAAGTAATAGGTTCCTATTTCAATATCAATATTGCAGCGTTTAGCAATCTCCACACTATTACTGACTGCCGAGGGTATATCACTGAAGAGCTCGACCATCTCTTCTTGAGATCGGAAGTATTGTTCTTCGCTGTAATCTTTAGGGCGTGTAGGATCCTCAAAAGCACGACCTTGGTTAATACAGACCCTGACTTCGTGCGCTTCAAAATCATCAGCACTTACAAACATAACGTCGTTTGTTGCCACAACGGGACAGTTGTATTGTTTAGCTAACGCAACAGAACCATGCACAACCTGCTCATCACCAGCACGCCCTGTACGCTGCACTTCCAAATAAAATGCATTAGGGAAAACCCCCATCCAATACTCTAAAAGACTACCAGCCTGCTCATTTTCAGATAAGATTGCATGCCCAATTTCGCCTTTTTTCGCCCCCGAAAGCGCAATCAGTCCAGCAGACTTTTCGGCTACCCACTCTCGCTTAACCAAAGCCATATCATGAATGATATTCTGACCTTCAAAGTAAGCCTGCGAAATGAGCTCCATTAAGTTCAAATAACCTTCGGCATTACGAACTATTAAGGTTAACCGATAAGGATCGCCGCCTGGCTCCTCTGGGTTTTCCAGCCAAAGATCAGCTCCGCAGATCGGCTTAATACCGTTCGCTGTAGCCGCTTTATAGAACTTTATCAGAGCAAAAAAGTTAGTTTGATCGGTCATTGCAACAGCAGGCATATTATTAGCCTTTGCTGCGGCAACAAGTTCTTTAACGCGAACTAACCCATCAACTAACGAAAATTCTGTGTGTACACGAAGATGGACAAACTGTGGATCAGACATAGGACTCGATCAAAATATTGATTAAATTAGGACTGCTCAAGCAGCTTTTTTACAGGTTTAAAGCTACGTCGATGCTGAGGCAAAGGGCCATACTTAGCTAACGCTTCAAAATGCAAAGCTGTAGGATAGCCTTTATGTTTTGCAAAACCATATTCGGGGTGCAGCAGATCGAGATCTTTCATTTCACGGTCTCTGGCCACTTTGGCTATGATTGAAGCGGCACTAATCTCAGCTATCTTACTATCGCCTTTCACTACCGCTTCGCTGGCACACTTCAAATCAGGGCACCGATTGCCATCGATATAAGCAAAATCAGGCGTTATCTTTAGCCCTTCAATAGCTCTTTGCATCGCCAACATAGATGCATGGAGAATATTTAGCTGATCAATTTCAGCAGGTGTAGCAGAAGCGATACACCAAGATAACGACTTTTCAAGGATCTCAACATTTAAGGCATTACGGCGCTTTTCTGTGAGCTTTTTTGAATCAGCTAAACCTTCAATAGGATTATTGGGATCAAGCACAACTGCTGCTGCAACAACATTTCCCACCAACGGGCCTCGACCAACCTCATCAACACCCGCTATGATTTGTTTTGAATCAAGCGCAGCAAATTGCATCAGATAACACCTTTATCTTGAAGTAAGTGAACAATTGCATCAGCAGCGCGCTCATCAGCATTATGATGCACTTGAGCATAAATCTCATCATAACGCTGCTCAAGATACTGTCGATACTTTTTATCATTTAAAGCTCTTAATATCGCCTCACCCATAACCTCAGGTTTAACTGCATCCTGTAAAATTTCCGGTACAAGCATCTCATCAGCGAGCAGATTTGGTAATGAAATATATTTAGAGCGAAGCATCCGAGAATAAATAGCAGCGGTAATAGAAGCCATCTTATAAGCGACCACCATCGGTTTTTTTAACAATGTCGCTTCCAACGTTGCCGTTCCAGAGGCTATTAGCACCGCATCTGATGCGGCAAGCACCTGTCTAGATTGCTTTAAAACAAGACAGATATTTAAATCTGAGAACTTATCCTGAATTAAGGATTCCAACAGGTCATATAATTTTTGGTTTGCGGCCGGCAAAACAAAGACAAGCTTAGGCTCCTGCTCCTGCAACCACCTGGCAGTCATTAAAAAAGGCTCTGCCAGGTATTTAACTTCACTCCCCCGACTTCCTGGGAGAATAGCCAGCACACGATCACCCTCATCAATTCCAAACAATGATCGAGCACTAAACAAGCTTTCATCTTCAGCTATTTGATCCGCTAGTGGATGACCTACAAACTCTATTCGCTGCTGAGTTTCTTCATAGCATGCAGGCTCAAAAGGGAGTAAAGCAAGAACAAGATCGGTCGTTTCTTTAATCTTGAAGATACGCTTAGGTTTCCAAGCCCACACGGAAGGGCTTACATAATGAACAGTGGGAATACCTGCTTTTTTTAAGCGTCCCTCCATTGCAAGCGTAAAATCAGGTGCATCAACGCCGATGAATAGATCAGGAGGATTATCGATAAACGATTGTGTAAGTTTTTTTCTAATACCTAGCAGTTCAGGCAAACGGCTAAGCACTTCAACGAGTCCCATAACGGAAAGGCGCTCCATAGGATAATGGGACCGAAAACCTTCAGCCATCATCAATTCCCCTCCAATCCCTTCAAAAACGAGGTCAGGGAATCTAGCCTTAAGAGAATGAATTAAACCCGCAGCAAGGATATCACCCGACGCTTCACCCGCAACAATACCTATGCGTAGTGGATTAGGCATAGCGTCTCCTAGCGTATAATGCCGCGGTTAGATGACTCTATAGAATGAATAAGGGAATCAATTTCAGGACAAGTAGCAGCTAAAGCCTGGAGCGCAGTTATTGCCTGTGCCACTGTTAATTTCTGGCGGTAGATAATTTTATATGCACGACGAATATTGGCGATTGCATCAGCTGAAAAACCGCGACGCTTCAGCCCCTCTACATTAATACCATGCGGGGACGCTGTATTTCCATTCGCCATAATATAATCAGGTATATCTTTGAGGACGACCGTACTTGTACCGCACATAACATGAGCACCTATACGGCAAAACTGATGCACAGCGGTGAAACCGCCTAAAATAGTCCAATCACCTATATGTACATGTCCTGCGATTGCGGTGTTATTCGCCATAATAACGTTATCACCCACAACACAATCATGCGCCACATGTGCATAAGCCATGAAAAGATTATCACTACCAACAATGGTCACACCCGCATCTTGGACGGTTCCCCTGTGGATAGTTACACCTTCACGAATGACGTTATTATCACCCACAATCAGCTTGGTCGGCTCACCTGCATACTTTTTGTCCTGGCAATCCTCACCTACTGAAGCGAATTGAAAAATTCGATTATTCTCACCGATTACTGTAGGGCCTTTGATAACGACATGCGGGCCAATGACAGTACCCGCACCAATCTCTACATCAGGCCCAATAAGAGTCCACGGGCCAACGACTACATCACTTGCGAGTTTAGCGGACGGGTCAATGACAGCACGAGAATCGATCAAGATTTAAACCTTTCTATCAGCACACAAAATGGTTGCACTACTTACGGTATCACCATCAACAGATGCACGCACCTCAAATTTCCAGATCCCACGCTTTTCTGACAGTATTGATGCTTCAAGCTTCAGCTGATCACCAGGCACTACTGGTCGTTTAAAACGTAATTTATCAGCACCAACAAAATAGTAGATTGACCCATCTTGAGGTTTTTTATCCATGGTTTTAAAACCAAGGATTCCTGCAGCCTGAGCCATTGCTTCAACAATTAAAACACCCGGCATCACAGGGTGATCTGGAAAGTGTCCATTAAAGAAAGGCTCATTTACTGTAACGTTCTTAATCGCAACAATGGAAGCTCCTTTTTCTAACTCCAGCACTCTATCCACCAAAAGGAAAGGATAGCGGTGCGGAAGATATTCACGAATTTCATTCACATCCATCATTTATTAAGAACCCTTAATCTCAGTAATCTTATCTTCTATAGACTTAACACGACGAGCCATATCATCTAGCTGTCGAAAACGAATAACATTTTTCTGCCACGCTTTATGCGGAAGCATCCCTGTGCCTGACGAATACACTCCAGGCTCAGAAATCGATTTTGTAATCATAGACATACCAGTGATATGTGTGCCGTCAGCAATAGTTACGTGACCTGCAACTCCACAAGCACCGGCAATCGTGCAATGCGCGCCAACTTTAGTACTACCAGCGATAGCAGTACAACCCGCTATGGCAGTATTTTCACCAATATGAACATTGTGAGCAATTTGAATTAGATTATCTAAGATGGCACCTTTGCCGATAACGGTATCATCAAGAGCCCCGCGATCAATTGTCGTACCGGCCCCAATTTCAACATTATCCTTAATCAACACACCACCTAACTGAGCGATTTTCACCCACTCTTTACCATCAGGAGCAAAACCAAATCCATCCGACCCAAGCACAACAGCACTATGAATCAGGCAATTTTCACCAATAGTAACACCGTGATAAATCGTCACATTAGGTTTAATAACGGTACCCGCTGCAATAACACAGTTTGCACCTATCACCGTATTTTCACCAATAATTACACGTTCACCAATTTCACAATTTGCGGCAATAGACACACCCGGAGCAATTGATGCGTTTGAACTAACATTTGTACTTGGGTCTACACTGGCTAATGGTGAAATGCCTAATGTTTGTTCTGGATTATATGCAAACAACTGACTTACTTTGGCATAAGCCAAATAAGGATTATCTGAAACTATCGCATTACCTGAATAATGTTCCAAATCGTCCGCAGACAAAATAACAGCCGAAGCCTCAGTTGACGCAAGAAACTTCTGATAACTTTTATTTGCTATAAATGAAAGCTCACCTGCCGACGCTGCCTGCAAAGTAGCCAACGAACTTAGCGTTTGCTCACCATCACCCACAAAATCAGATGACAAGAAGTTCGCTATTTCGATTAATGTGAATTTTTTACTTCCCATGAACCTATAGAAGCCTATTGTTTATTCAACAGTTCAACCACGCGAGGCGTGATATCTAGTTCTTTTTTTGCGAACAACGTTGCCTGTTTAGCTAATACAACATCATATCCTTCTTTCTCGATCAGGCCACGTATAACTTTATCTAAACGAGGCTTCATCTCCTGAATAAACTCTTGTTCTTTCTGCATACGTTTTTGCTGTAAAGCTTGAGCAGCTCGCTGGTATTCAGAAAATACCTTTTGGAATTGAATTTTCATTTTCTTCAATTCATCAGGTGATGCTAAATCTTTATTTTTGGAAGCTTTATCTCTCGCAGCCTTGACCTGCTTTTCCAAATCTAAAAGATTTTTCTCTTCTTTAGCAAATTCACTTTTAACACTATTACGGAACTCTACTGCAGCAGCTGAAGCCATCAGCGCCTGCTGTACACCTAAAACTGCTATTTTTTCAGCATGCGCAGACATGCTGATACTCATTGCTAAAGCAACACCTAACAATATCTTAGATTTCATATCTTATCCCTTAGAAAGTTTGACCCAATGCAAACTGGAAGACTTCAGTTTCATCGCCTGTTTTATCATTTAACGGCGCTGCAAGCGCAATAGAAAGCGGCCCAATAGGTGTTAACCAACTTAAACCAAAGCCTGCAGAATAACGCAATTCATCTAATTCTATACCACTCTTACAGTTAGATGCCAAAGACACTGATGAGCAACTCGTATCAAAGACATTACCTCCATCAAGGAATAACAGTGTGCGCCATGAAGATTTATCTTTAACAAATGGTGTTGGGAAAATAAATTCCAAACCACCTGAAACTAGAACATCACCACCAAACGGATCATCTTTTGTGTCGCGTGGACCTAGCGAGTTCTGCTCATAACCACGTACAGTTTTTAAGCCGCCAGCGAAGAAGTGCTTATAAAATGGGTACTCATTCTCACCTAGCTCACCGCCATAACCCAAACGGCCTTTAGCAGAAATAACCCAAGTGCGTTGATCATCAATAGGGCTGTACCACTTAACATTATATAAAGCTTTATAATAACTCAGATCACTTCCCGGCAGGCCTAGTTCAATCGAAGCACTTTGGGAGTAACCTTTCGTTGGGAAATACCCCCTATTCAAATGGTTTGAACTCCAAGAGCCACGAAGGTTGATATTAAAATAGTCATTACCCTCATCTAATAAATACTGAAGGATTTCATCAGGTGTTTCAGTGGAGTTAGTATTAATTGTTACCTGCTCAACATTCAAACCAAAATTCAAACGTTGATAGTCATCAATTGGATAACCAAAATTTACGCCACCACCGAATTCGTCTGTAGAAAAGGCACTGGTATTATCCTCATCAAAATCACGTTCACGGTAATACACATCAAAACCACGACTCACACCATCAACGGTATAATAAGGATCAACAAAACTATAGGAATACTCAGTTAAAGTATCACTGTTAGATATACCAATACCTACTTTTTTACCCGTACCCAAGAAGTTATCTTGCTTCAATTGAAAGCCTAAAATAATACCTGAGGTTTGTGAAAAACCGAGGCTTGCTGAGAAAGATCCTGATTGCTGCTCTACAACGGAATATTCGATATCAACTAAATCAGTACTTCCAGGCACTGGAGATGTAGCCACATCAACAGTTTTAAAGTAACCCGTTTTTTCCAAACGAATCTTAGATTGCTCAATTAATTCACTGGAAACAACTGCTGCTTCCATCTGTTTGAGATGCTGACGTATCACATCATCTGCCGTACGCGTATTTCCTCTAATATTTACACGTCTAACATAAGTGCGCTTACCAGGATCTAAAAAGAACTTAACTGTGACAGTATTATCATCATGTAGTTCAGGCGCTGGAGAAACATTGGCAAACATATAACCAGCATCTCCCAATTTACTGCTTAGTGCCTCTTGAGATTCCGTGACTAATCGCCTAGAAAACACTTGTCCCTTCGCTACCCGCACAGCGGACTCAAGCTCAGCTTCTGGTACTGCCATTTCACCGGCAATATCAAAACCTCTTACGGTATATAACTCACCCTCAGTTACATTGACCGTAATGTAGACATGCTTTTTATCTGGAGTGATAGAGACCTGTGTGGAATCAAT
>CERC01064545.1_pt1 | contig 29169 bp, 29 predicted proteins | sample 530921 | NCBI WGS metagenome assembly CERC01 (sample SAMEA2621099, study PRJEB7988) | marine metagenome | isolation source: saline water (ENVO:00002010), including
TGAAAGTGAGCTATGGATTAAAATATTCAAGAAGAATACAGGAGTCCCAAGTGTTACTTGGAATGATGTAGTAATAGAGGCTTTATGCTGGGGTTGGATTGATGGAGTTAAAAAGTCACTTGATGATCAGGCTTATTACCAGCGTATAACTCCTAGGACAAAACGAAGTAACTGGTCGAAACGGAACACGGAGCATGTTGAGCGTTTGATAAGTGCTAAACGGATGAAAGAACCGGGTTTAGTGCACGTTCGTGCGGCCAAGAATGATGGGCGTTGGGATAAGGCTTATGTTGCAAGTGAAATTGAAGTTCCCGATGATTTTTTGGCAGCATTAGAAGGTCAGCCGAGAGTAAAACAGTTTTATGAGACGCTTAATAAATCCAGTCGCTATGTTATTGCCTACGGATTAACAAGCGCGAAGAAAGCAGAAACTAGGCAGAGGCGATTCGCAAAGTATTTGGCAATGCTGATAAATGAGGATAAGCCGAAATGAATCGCACTTGGCTTCAATGCTTTTTAGAGGTTAGCTTTCCAAGATCTTTTAAGTTTTCTTCAGTGGCTTAGGAAGATGAAGCATATGCACGCGGATAGAGTGGAAGCTTTAGAGCAGATTTTAAGTTTCGGACAAAAACGAGAAGAAGCCTATGCTGTTTTACTTTGTCTGGTAGAGGATGCTCAAAGTGAACTTGTTGTGGTTTCAAATCGGTTGCTTTCAGACGTTCTGAAAAAGTATCTTGATGATGTTATCTCATCAGATGATCTTGAAGAGTGGGCTAATTTCATAGAATGCCGTGAAGACGTAGATTACAGTGAGATAGAGGATTATGTTTACGCGTTATCTAACCCAGAGTTAATGGGAAATATAGACAAAGATAAAGTTGTGACAATGCTCAAATTGTTAAATGAAAAGTAGGGCTCTCATTCTTAAATCTTCTTTTGTGACTTTTTGATTAATTAAATTGCTTAAAGTTGAGAGCTGATTCAAACATCGTTGTTAACTATGAACAGGCTAAAGAATAAAACTCGCGATCAGGGGCGGTGCCCCTTAACTTGATTTAAACCGCATCTCGTTCAGTCGCAATCAACACAGCGGAAATAATTGCCCCGATCAATACAACTGCAGCAGCGATCCACAATCCTAAATCATAGTTACCTAGGCGTTCCGCTAAATTACCGGTAATTGCCGGTGCAATGATCTGAGCGACACCATAAGTTAAGGTCATTTTCCCCATTAATTTTGCAGGTTTAGTTGGATAAAAGCGTCCAGCCATGGTCAGGACTAAACTGACGATGCCAACAAAGGTACCCCCAAAAAGAATGGCACTTAGAATAACGGCTGTCGCCGATTCACTGACCGCGGGTAGCAGTATGCCGAAAATTTGGATGACGTAAGCAAGTAATAGCGCCATAAGTACGCCAACACGGCGGGCTACATGGTCCCAGAATATGCAAGCAGGTGCCGCAGCTAGGCCTAAGATAAGGAATACCATGGGCCCTATGCCTTGAAGCGACTCTTGTCGATCGACAATAGCGACGATGAACGTAGCGCTGATAACATAGCCGTATCCTGCACAGAAATATGCGGAAAGCATTAAATATAAAAAGCGCTTACTCGGCGGTTTATCAACGAGTTCTGCACCTGACACTGTCATTCCACTGGTGTTTGGTTTTGGCAACCAAGCCCATGCAGGTATGGCTAAAAGCACGCCTAGAGCGGTGAAAAGCCACCAAAGCTCTCTCCAATTAAAACTTACAGCCATTAGTTCTACAACAACTGCGCAAAAGGCGATGCCTAGTCCTATCCCAGAAAAGTGGATACCGAGTTCACTACGGAAGTTATTTCTCATTAACCAGTTCAGGATCAAACCTGATCCAATGAGCAATCCCGCTGCACTTGAGAGACCCGCAAAGAAACGCATAATCGACCAAACAATTACGTTATCTGTAATGGCCATTCCTGCGGTGGTAACAATTGCTACGATTAATCCCAACCGATAAAGACGATCTTTTAATTGAAGATCGCTTATGGATGCTGCAATCAACGCACCGCTCATATAGCCCATGTAATTGAATGTGGCTAACCAGCCGCCTAGGGCATCACTGAGGCCCACCTGTGCTTGTAAAATTGGTAGCATCGGTGTGTACGCAAAGCGTGCAACACCGAGCATTAAGATTAGGCTGAAGATTCCGGCTAAGAGTACTTTAAGCTTTTCAATCTGTGAGGGCATATGAACTCAGTGGGTATATAAAAAACTGGTATAAAGTAGGGTAACCCGCTTAAACTATCACTACAAATGAATATTAGAGAATGAATAGTTCACTTTAAGAGAATTGTTTATTTGGTTTGAGAGGCTGCTATGGAATTGATTTCATTAAAAACTTTTAAAACGGTTGCCGAGCAAGGGGGCGTATTAGCAGCATCTAAGTTACTCCATACGGTACAGTCTAATATAACAGCTCGGATCAAACGCTTAGAAGAGGAGTTGGATACCGCTCTGTTCTATCGTAAAGGGCGTAAACTGAAGTTAACGCCAGCTGGCACTACATTGCTGGAGTATGCAAATAAACTTATTCAGTTGGAGCAACAGGCGGGTATTGCGGTTAAACAAGTTGGTGAATCCGCTGGTGAGATTAGATTAGGTTCTATGGAATCATTTGCAGCCGTCAGAATGCCTGGTTTGGTTCAAACATTGAGAAAAGTGCATCCCAAATTACTTCCACGTATTAAGACAGAAACCAGTGGTGCTCTAATACAAGATATTTTGGATTACCGACTTGATGGTGCTTTTGTGGGTGGGCCTGTAGAGCATAAAGATCTGATCTGTAGACAGGTGCTTATGGAGGAGCTTGTACTGGTTTCTGCTAAGAATATTCCTGTTGCTGATTCGTTGATCATGTTTCGAGAGGGCTGTGCCTACAGAGAGAGAGCCCTGCGTTGGCTGCGAGATAATGGCCGTATTGATACCGAAGTGATGAATATGGGTACTCAAGAGGGGATTTTAGGCTGCGTTGCTGTGGGACTTGGCTTTACGCTGGTGCCACGTAAGGTAGTGGAGGAATCAAAGTATATTGATGATTTAAACCTTGAAGTGCTAGCTCCAGAATATAGTCAGGTGCCTACGTTATTGATAACCCATAAAGATGCTGCATCTATGGCGGGTATAGAAACGCTACTTGGCATGTTTGAAGACGTCATTCCTGAATGGGAATCTGCCGCTTAATTAGCAAACAGGGCTGTCTAAATTAGTCAGCAGATGATCGATGAATAAACGGACCTTTGGGTTTAAATGCCTTCTGCTTGGATAGAGGGCGTGTATGCCAACCGTAGGTATTTTAAAGTCACTCAAAATCTCTTCTATCTCGCCTGATGCGATCTCCTCTTTGCAAAGCGTTCTAGGCATAGTGACAATGCCTAGATCTTTTCTCAGCATCTCTCTGCAAAAGCTTAGGCTGTTTGCTCGTAGTTTAAAGTGAACATTAACAGGCTTCCCATCATTCCAGTTCTCAAAGGTCCAGCTTTGGCAGGTTAATTTTGAGCCGATACATTGATGGTGTTTAAGGTCATCAGGTGTTTGAGGGGTACCGTTTTTGCGCAAGTATTCTTTACTCGCATATAGCTGAACTTCGGCATCCGCAATTTTTCGTCCTATAAGGCTCGAATCAGTCAGTTCACCCACGCGTAAAGCGAGATCGATCCCTTCCTCTACTAGGTCAACTACACGTGGACTCAGCTCAAGGTCAATTTGTAGAAGAGGGTATTTTTGCATGAAGCTAGCGACGATATCATTCATGATAAAAATGCCTAGCTCAGGCGGCATGGTGATATGTAACCGACCTTGTGGTTCTTCTTGCTTCGATACGACCTGATCTTCAACTGACGCTAATTCATCGAGTAGGGGCCTACAACGGGAAAAGAGCTCTTGCCCTTCGGAGGTTAAGTTAAGCTTCCGCGTAGTACGTTGTAGAAGGCGCACGCTTAGCTCATCTTCTAACTGAGCTATACGTCGGCTAATAGTAGATTTTTGAATACCAAGCTTCTCTGCGGCCGCAGTGAAGCTATTGTGCTCAATGACTTGAATGAACAGCTTTACATCATTTAGATTCATAGAGCTACTAAATAGGTTAAAGAGAAAACTAACTACGTTTCGTCACACTAAGTCAGTACTGAAAGCAGTTTATATTAAGAGCAGCTGCCTTTTGTTGTTAAAACAACAGATGGCGTCGTTGTTTTAACCGCTTCAAAACTCATGTCACTTTTTAATATAGTGATCTTTGTTGTATCCATGCCACCCATCACCGGATCTTTCGCAGTACGTGTCAGAAGGATAGAGGTGTCTGTTTGCTCGACACTGAACCCGCTTACATCGTTTACTTTTGCAGAATTACCATTGATTTGCACTGAATAACTACAGCGTCCTTCTGGGCAGTTTCGTGTACCAGGGGTTTTCATAAAAGGGGCGGTATACACTGCATGGGTGTAAGAACACTGGTAATTTATACTTTCTGCTTGGGCAATGCTCGGCAAAATAGTGGCAGCAACAAAGCCTAGGCTGGCTGTCATAAGATTAAGTTTCTTGTTCATATTCCTTCCCCTTAATGTCCTTCTTTAAGTCTAGGGCAATTTCTTGATTGCTTAAACCTTTTTATACAGTCTTGGTTTCTGAAAAGGAGTATTTTTGCCTCTTAAGTGCTCAAAAGTTAGATAGCTTTATAAAAAACATAAATAAATAAGCCTATTTATTTATGTTGTTAATGCACCCGATCAAGCGTTAACTCGTTTCTTAGAGAAGTAGAGTTAGCTAGATGACTTAATTTCGAAGTCATAGGCACGTGGCAGTAGATAAGATTTAGTTATCTATTGGTTATTATAGTGTCTTTCGTTATTATTCGGCTTCAGACGATCCTCAGGCTTTTAACCGAGGATAGAAAAGTAGCAATTGGACTGAGGATGTTGGCTATATAAAAGCCATGTAGTTCAAGCGCATATTTCCAGATGCAAATTATAGGCATCTCTACTTATCAAGGAGTCACTACAGTGAACAAATCATTGTTAACATCAATGCTCAGCGTAATATTAATAGTTACACCTGCAATGGGTGTTTATGCGGCTGATAAAAAAGAGCGAGTTAATGTTCGTCAGCTCGTGACGTTACAGGAGCGCGCAGATCATCGTACTTCACTTAAAAATGCAAAATCAGCAGAAGAGCGTGACAAGATCCGTACAGAGTACCATTTACTCATTCAAAAACGTGCAGATGAAAAAGGTATAACTTTACCTGAAGGTTACACTCCAGAGTAAAAAATGAGGCCGATCTGACACTTTTGTTGTATCGGTCTTCTCTATATTTATTGTGCTTAGGGGTTATTCCTTCCTAACAGTTTGTGATTTTTATCACGCATGCCAACAAGTAACATCTCACCCTTATCACTTACTTTGAATTCGCCATATTTAGCTTTTTCATACTTTTCAGCTGATCCTTCTTCAAAGAAAAAGGCATTAGTTGCGAATTTTAATCTTCTATCTCGTATTCTAAATTGTAGAAAAAGTTGATTCGGTTTTAATTGATCACTTCCATCAAGTTTGTCAGTTTCGATCTGGATAAATGTTGCTACCTGTTGATCGCTTAGCTCAACGACTGCATACCCATCAGTGATTTCATTTTCTGCTGCTTCATTATGAACTTGGTTGCCTATTTGATAGCGAAGGCGCATGTAATCACCCTGCATCAGTGAGCGAGGGTCAACAGGGGCGAGTTCTAGAAGGACTGTTCTCCCTTCATTAATAACCGATTCTTTTTGATAAATATTAATATTTATACAAGCTAAAACAAGACATACGCAACCAACGGTGAGCCATTTACGTAGGTTTCTCTTTTCTTGATGTTGGATGCTGGATGAATGTGCTTTAGGGGATTTATTAACGTAGCGTAAACCCCATAGGACCAATAGAAATAGGCTGCCTAAGCTAAACAGGTATATAGATTTAATCAGTAATGTTTCAGCTAGGTTGTAGTAATACCAAGAAATGAAACTAATTAGCGCGATGACACCTAGGGCCATCAACGTGATGCGCTGCCTTAAAAAGCCAACGATCAAAATGAGTATAGCGCTGCTTAAGCCTGTAATAGGAACACTGACTGCTAGTAGTAAGGTAATACCTGAAAGGGAAAGAACCCCAGAGCGAGATGTAAGACTTATTTTTTGCTCAGAAAGAACACAGAAGACTAAATAGATGCAAGTTAATGCAAGAATGGCACTGCCGATTGTCGGACCGTAGTGCTGTAAAAAGCTTGGGTTTTCTCTCATAAAGAATTCAGCTAATTCGTTACTGAAAAGAAAGTGGCCACTAAACTGTACAAGTGAAATAGCGAATCCAAAGCTAATGGGTATGAGTATCGATTGGTACTTATACCCAGTGGTGTCCTTTATCCAAATAAGGGTAAATAATGCTGCAGCGATGGCACTATCTAAACCAAAAATTCCCTGCTGATTAAGCCCCCAGAAAAGCGCAACCATTGCAAACCAACTACTTATCACACGGTGAAGAAAGTTTGGCATTAAAAGGGCAAGTGCACCTTGGATGACAGCAAGAAGGAGAAATACAGTGGTTTCTCGCATGGAGAAGAACTCAAAAAGCGCCCAGGCCATCATAAATTGGCCGCAAAGGCTCAGAGCTAATGCAAGTTGTTCGAAGAAGTTTGCTTGGCCCCTGTTTTTACCTCTGTTTTTAAATATTAAGAAGGAGGTGATGCAGCAACCTAGTCCGCCTATACCCAAAAGCATTTCATTATCATTAAAAAATAGTGTGCCAAAAAGCGTTCCAACAAAAGCGAGCATGAATAGAGCTGCAATCCAGCCTGCAAAGCCTTGCATCGTTTTGATGTACCAAGGAGTTGTGTCTATAGCGTTTGCTGAAAAATCACCGTCAATTAGGTTTTTATTTTGCAAATGGAGCCAAAGATCTTTATCTGATTGATTCATTATATTTGCTCCTCTTCAGCAGAATTACCGACTGTTGTACTGGGCAAATTCTCAATCTGACTTAACTTTTTTAACCACATTCCACCCGACGTCGACAAGCCAATGATGATTAGGCTGATAAATAAAAATGCTCCACCATCCATCGCGTCTCCTAAAAGGTTGATGAGGCAGCAGCTAATAGCAACAATCCCGCTTCCCACACATCCTGAAAGAATGAATAGGTCAAATTGCCGGTGACGATAGTAATAAAAAACAGTGCCAATCCAGATGAGATAAACGGGTCCACCCCATTGTAGTTCTGAAGAATCAAAGATTGCCCAGATAGCTAACCATGTGGCTATAAAACCGGATATTAAGAGGCATAATTGTGGTGCGTATCTGTTTTTTAATGGTGGTTTTTTCAGCTGTAACATCACCTCAAAGGCGATGGCCGATAGGGTATTAAACAGTAGAAAGATACCTAGTAATTCCTCCTCCCTGAATAGAAAACCAAACAGCCCTCTAAAGGTTTGGGAGTAGAGGAGTAATGCTAGATTAATTAGAAGAATCCAAAGTATCCACAGTGCACTTGAGTGATTTAGGAGTGCAAACGGTGTTATCAGTAATGCCCATATAGCAAATAGTTGCCATGGGTCAGCGCCCGTTTGGTAGATCTGCCCGCTTAGCGCCAGCAGGGCGCCAGTAAGGATGGCGATTAGAAAAGTGATGGCTGTGCTGGGACGCTCAAGGGGCGTTACTCTTAAGTAAGCTATTGTTGTAAAGACCATAAAGCCTTGAAGCAGCGCAAACTTTGTTAAAGTGCTGATGGATTGCCAGTTAAAAGCAAAAAAGAAGATTATAGCGGCCGCAATCGCTGTTATGCCAAGCCAAAGGCAACTGCTTTTTAAAAAATGTAACCATTCTTGATTGCTTGGATTCGCATCAGATGCCTCAAGTGCAGATTGGATATCCTCGGTTTTTATATGCCCTTGTTCTGCCCAGTGAAGAATCAGTTTTCGTTTACATGTCATAACAAGGTATCCGACGTCTAGGGTTACTCTAAAGGGTAGAAGCGAAATCGAACTTTTGTAATGCAGTTTCAATTCTAGAGGATAAAAATGTAAGGGCTAAAATCAGACAAACTTTAATTGATTTGTATCGGCTCGCCGCACAAACCACAGCTTGGACAATCAGAACCGGTATTACATGCAGCCGGCAGAGGTTTTTTAAATGCGTTTTTGGGAATGCCCGTTGTTGAGATGAGTTTAGATATTTCTGCAGATTCAGGTATGTCTAAAGGATCTAGCTTTGCTAGTAGGCAAAGCTCTCCCCAATTTTTCGGAGTTAGTGCCGTTGTGTGTTGTACTTCAATGACGCCCCCTAGGGCTTCAATGCTATAAACGTATGTAGGCATAAACAATTCCGTTTGTTAAAAAAAGGGGAGCTGAGATAGCTATTAATCAGCTTAACACGGGTTCATGCCAGTTAGTATTTTTTAGAAATTTGTGTGCGGGGTAAAATTTACCATCTGAGCCAGTCTGATCCTTTGAAGACTTAATGTATGCTTCTGGGATCTCGCCGCCAGCATAAACTTCAAGTCCCTTTTCATCGCGATAGAATGCTAAGGTATCTTCGATCTCTTTCTCTGTTTTACATAGCTTAGATAGGTTACTTGCTTGTACAGCGGCCATATCTTTATCTGCATCGATACCCATAATGTGTGCCATACCGTAGGTAACAACGAGGATATCTGCAACGGCATCACGGATCTCAGAAATGTCTTTGTTCTCGATACCTTCAACAAGCTCAGCTAATTCCTCTTGAATGAGGTGAAGCTGCTTTCCTGATTTCTCCCAATTAGGGTTTTGTAAATCCCCTTGTTCGTTTCCAAAAACAGTATTAAGGAAGGAAACATCGGTAAAATTGCTCATTGTGGCTCCAATTAAAAGGTTTATACGTGAATATCAAGAATGTTAAATGTTATCTTCAGCAATTTGATAAATTCTATCAACGACTGCACGAATACCGTTTCCTCGAGAAGGGCTTAAGTGCTGTTGGAGAGAAAGTTCGCTGAAAACTTTATCAATATCGATTTCTTTTATCTCTGCGGCTGTTTTGTGATTAAAAATCTCGATAACAAGCGCTAGGATGCCTCTAATAATACGTGCATCTGAGTCTGCTGATAAGAGTAGTGTTTTATCTTGCGATAATTTATGAACTAACCAAGTGTTACTCTCACAACCTTTGACAAGATTAGTCGTATTTTTAAATTCTTCTGGCAGATTTGATAACTGTTTCCCTTGCAACATTATTTCGCGGTATCTGGCGTTCCAGCCTTTAAGCGAAATTAGTTTTTTTAACATAGGCGACGTTGTATCCGCCGCTCGTTGCTGTTCTATCTCAGTATGAGATTTATCTGCGTATGGCTTTTGTTCTGATGCGCTTTGAAATGAGGCGCTTTGAAATATGTTGATATCTTCGGTACTTCGTAACTGATCTAACGCCTCAACGAAGCGTGTTACCTCTTGGACTGTATTATAAAAAGCGAAAGATGCGCGGGTAGTGCCTGGAAGATTAAGTGTTTCCATGAGGGGCATAGCACAGTGATGTCCCGTTCTTACGGCAATACCTTGTTGATCTAATAGCAAACCGATATCTTGTTGGTGCACACCATCTAAAGTAAAAGAGAGAAGGCTAACCGTTTCTGAAGGCGCGCCAATGCGTTGCCAGCCTTTAATAGTTGAACAACCTTCAATAGCCAACTCCAATAGGGTTGTTTCTTGATGTTCTAATTGAATACGGTCTTGTTGTGATAACCAGGTTAAGGCAGTTGCTAGGCCAATAGCGCCACTGATATTAGGCGTGCCTGCTTCAAATTTAAATGGGATATCGTTAAACGTAGTGTTATTAAAGCTAACCGTTGAGATCATCTCTCCACCGGCTTGCCAAGGAATCATCTCTTCAAGGAGTGCTTCTTTGGCATAAAGAACACCAATCCCTGTCGGTGCATAGACTTTATGTCCCGAGAATACATAAAAATCCGCATCAAGCGATTTAAGGTCCACCTCAAAGTGAGGCAGTGCTTGTGCGCCATCGACAAGCACTAATGCGCCAACTGAGTGGCTAGCTTCGATGATCTTTTTAACAGGGTTGATTGTGCCTAAAGCATTAGACGCGTGGGAGATGGCAACCAGTTTCGTTTTGTCGCATAGAAGGTTTCGAAAAGTAGTAAGATCAAGGTCGCCATTATTTAAAAGAGGGATTACTTTGATGATAGCCCCTGTGCGTTTGGCTAAGAGTTGCCAGGGTACAATATTGGCATGATGTTCTAGGGTGCTGAGAATGATCTCATCACCCGACTTTAGCTTATGTCCCCAGCTGTGAGCCACTAAGTTGATGGACTCTGTAGCGCCACGTGTCCAGATGATCTCTCTGGTGGATGCTGCATTTAGATAGCGAGCAACCGTATGACGCGCACTCTCAAATGCTTGAGTCGCTTCTGAGCTAAGTGTATGGCTGGCTCTATGTACATTGGCATTCATGCCACTGTAATACTGCTGTAGAGCGTTAATAACGGCCAAGGGCTTTTGCGTAGTTGCGGCATTGTCTAGATAAGTAAGCGGATGACCGTTAATCTGCTTACTCAGTATGGGAAATTGTTGACGCAGCTGCGCAATATAGTTCTCAGAATGGTTCATTTAGCTATTTAGCCTTCCGAACTTTCACTGCTTTTCTTATCTTCAGATGCCCAATGAGCCAGCTGTTTGTTGTAACGGCTCTGCCAGCGTGCGTACATCATTGCGCTTGCAAACAATGTGCTGACTAAGAGTGCGTAAACCAAGCCATAGATGAACGTGTTAGGGTTTGAGGCATTTAGGACTGACTGAATGAAAGGAAGCAGTAAGACAAAGCATAACCATGCGTGCCCTCTAGGGTTGCCAGTGATGATAACTTTGATGAAGGCAAGCAGTGGCAGCATATGAAGTAACCAGATAACCCATGGTTTGCCTGTCGGAATAGGGATCAGGAAAAGGTGCCATAAGGTGAACCAACCTAGCAATGCAACATAGCTCGATACTGAGATGATTCTTCCTAGTCGAGCTTTAAGTGCATAGTTGTGGTCGTCTGGTATATATTCTTTCAATGGAGTGTTCTCGTAATTTAAATGAATTATTTAGCTAATGAGTTTTGCTGCTATTTCGCCGAGGCGTTTTCCCTGTGCGACACATAGTGCGATCTCATTTTCATCAACAGCTCGATTATCTTGGCCAGCAACATGAGTAGGGCCGTATGGCGTCCCACCAGTCGTTGTCTTCAATAGGGCGCTTTCGCTATAGGGTAATCCTGAGATCAACATCCCATGATGCAGTAGAGGTAGCATCATCGAAATCAGAGTTGTTTCTTGGCCACCATGTAAACTTGAACTTGAGCTAAACACAGCAGCGGGTTTATTGATGAGTGCACCAGAAAGCCATAAAGCGCTCGTACCATCGATAAAGTATTTTAACGGAGCTGCCATGTTGCCAAAACGAGTAGGGCTGCCTAATGCAAGACCCGAACAGTTGGAAAGGTCTTGTTCAGTGCAGTAAAGCGCCCCTTCATCAGGAATCTCTGGCTCAGTGGCCTCGCAGTTAGTTGAGATGCCAGGGACTGTTCGTAAACGCGCTTCTACACCGGCTTGCTCAATACCGCGAGCAATAAACTGCGCCATAGTGCGAGTAGCACCATGGCGACTGTAATAGAGCACTAAAACATAAGGTTGCACGACTACAGTATTTCCAAAACGGATTCAGGTGGGCGACCGATGCGTGCTTTATCGGCTTTGATTACAATTGGGCGTTCAATGAGTTTAGGCACAGCAGTCATTACCTTGATGATCTGATCATCTGAAAGAGAAAGATCATCTAGACCGTTTTCTTTAAACTCAGCTTCTTTTTTTCTTAAAAGCTCGCGTGCTGATAAACCTAATTGTGACAGAACAAGTTTAAGTTCTTCAGCAGACGGTGCATCATCAAGGTATTTACGAACATCAGGTTGAATGCCTTGTTCTTCTAGTAGTGCTAATGTTTGGCGAGACTTGGAGCAGCGTGGATTGTGATAGATAATTACTTCACTCATTGTGCTATACCGTACTAATAGATTATTAAATAGAGATGATTAGATAAACTTGTTAGGTTACTGTGCCGCATTGTATACGGCTAGCGAATAGATTTCATGGCAGGATCGCTTTTTTTCGATGGGTTTCGATTTTGCCTGAGCGTTGAGGAAGATTATGAATATTGTTTTACAGCATCCCTATCTCCTTTTTTTAAGGTATCTGTTTAAGCAGTTTTTAAACAATCAGGGAATTTTAAATGCAGCTGCTTTAACTTACACCACACTGTTTGCTGTGGTTCCGCTCATGACAGTATCTTATGCCATGCTTGCAGCTGTTCCTTCATTTCAAGGTGTCGGACAGGAGCTGCAAGGTTGGGTGTTTGATAATTTCGTCCCTGCAACCGGTGCGGTTGTTCAAGATTATTTAAATGACTTTTCATCTCAAGCGCGAAAGCTAACTGCGGTGGGTATCGTTCTTTTGGCTGTTACATCAATAATGATGATGAAAAATATTGAAGGAGCCTTCAATCGGATTTGGCGTGTATCTGAGCCGCGTAAAGGTCTATCAAGCTTTTTATTATATTGGGCTATTTTAAGCTTGGGGCCGATTTTGATTGGTGTTGGCCTTGTTCTAACCTCCTATATAGCTTCTTTGCCCTTTATTAGCTCTGCAACCGATGTTGTGGGTAAGGGGCGTTTGTTAAGTATTTTACCGATGCTGATGTCCGCCGCTGCATTTACGTTGATTTATGTGGCTGTTCCAAATTGCCGAGTTTCATTTAGGAGTGCTTTGATTGGTGGCGTTGTTGTGGCGCTTTTATTTGAAAGTGCAAAACGGGGGTTTACTGCTTTTGTAACGCAGTTCCCTTCGTATGAACTTATTTATGGAGCGTTTGCAGCTGTACCTTTATTCCTACTATGGGTATTTATTAGTTGGGTAATTATTCTTATGGGGGCGGAATTGACACGTAGTATTACTGTGTACCGTTCAACTAATAATAATGGCCAAACACCTCACCTTTATACCGTTGTCGCTGTGCTGTATAGATTGTGGAAAGCACAGATAGAAGGAAAGGCATTAACAGATCAGTGCTTACTTCAAGAGGTCGAAACGCTTGATCAGGGTCGTTGGGATACATATCTAACGTTGCTAATTGATGGTGGTTTGGTCAAACGTAGTGATCAAGGCGAATACCTTTTAAGCTGCAATATGTCGACGCTCTCTCTGTTTGATGTGAATCGATTACTACCTTGGCCGACTCCAAGTCCTAATGAAGTGGAATCAATTGTCAGTTGGGAAAGAGGGCTTGGTGAGCGCTTGGCAACTATTAATGAGCTTGAGAAGAGCAAGCTTTCTATCAATATGGAAGAGCTTTTTTCTGGAAGTTCGGTCAGAGCATGTGAATCTGGAGAAGATTTGTTTGCTATAGATCATAAGGCTGATTAATTTTACGGATGCTTTTTAGTATCTATGGAAATTTATGGGCTTGTGTACATAATTAAAAAGACCAATGGGGCGGAGTATGGCGGCAATATGTCTGCATGTATTTGTCAGTGGGCGCGTTCAAGGTGTCTGGTTTAGACAATCAACTAAAGAAAAATCAGATGCGTTGGGGCTTAATGGTTGGGTTAGAAATCTGAGTGATGGGCGTGTTGAATTGAAAGCTTCTGGCGATGAGTTAGCTGTACGTCAGTTAGAAGCGTGGTTAGGGCAGGGGCCTGAATTAGCAACGGTCGCTGAAGTTGATAGTAAAGTAGTAGATCCGGCTGATATACCTATGGGCTTTGAAGTGAGATAGAGCTCATCAACAAACATTAGCTTACGCATGGCGTATCGAAGAGTAGTCGTTAAGTGTTGGTTAAATCATGAGGTTTAACAGATGTTTTCGAAACTGAAAGCTTTTTTTTTCAGGAAGAGTCAATCCAGCGGTTTCTCCGAGAAGGTCAGCAGCAAAGTGACTGGGCTTCATTCAGAAAGTAGTCGCCCTCAGGAATATGGTCACCAATCCTTAGAGAATGCGCGTGAACTGAGTTTGGCATTTATTAGTAACTTGCTAGGGGTTAGAGCGGTTGAGACTGAAGAGTCAAAAGCGCAAGAGGAAAGGTATAGAGTTGCATTGGACGCCGAGCTTGTAGGCTTAACAGAAAAATCCATACCAAAGTTGTCCAAAAATTCACTGTCACTGATGAGTGATCTGCTTAACCCTGAAACCCCTCACAGTAAGATTGTTTCCGCTATTCATAATGATCCTGCACTTGCAGGAAAAATTCTTTTAGTTGTTAACTCACCCGTGTTTGTCGCTTCAGATATTGAGATTGAAAATCTAGAGCACGCATTGAGTATACTGGGTCATAATCGCCTTAAAGATGTTGTTCAATCTTCATTGGTGGCGGATCAATTTGAGCTTGATTCTTATCATTTTAAGATGTTTGGCAAGGCTTTGTGGGATCACTCTCTCGAGGTGGCGTCTAATGCGAAAAAGGTGGCTGAAAAAGCAGATGGAGATGCGGATTTAGCGTACTTTGTTGGCTTGGTTCATGATGTAGGAAAGCTAATTATCTTCAAAAAGCTGGTTGAGTTGAATGAGGCTGGTGAGGGGGATCCACATCCTCAGGTTTTTAGTCATCTGCTAAATGATTATTCGCATGCGTTGACGCGAAAAGCGTGTGAAATGTGGCATTTACCTGATCACTGGTATCAACCTATATTAGAGTTTCAAATGGCAGAGCCGGGTGATTTGAAGTCACCAACATCTGTCGCTCTTTTCTTAGGTAATAGTTTTGCAGAGCTGCATACTTTATTTAAAGCGGGTGAGATTACAGAATTTGAATTGGTTTGGCGTTTAACTCAAATAGGCTCGAGCGTTGAGGAATTCGAAGGGCTGTACCCTGATATGATTAAAGAGGCCGTCTAAGTTCTTTGTTAGATGGCGAATACAAAAAAAACGGGCATAGGCCCGTTTTTTTATACTTAATACTTCGGCTAGGTGATTACAAATTAATGCGCTCAGCGAGTAGGGACATTAAGTCATCTACTTTAACATCTTGCTTCTCTGCATCGCGACGCCCTTTGTATTCAAGCGTTCCAGCTTCAAGGCCACGTGGAGAGATTACAACACGGTGAGGAATACCCATTAGATCCATATCTGCAAACTTAACACCAGGGCTTGTCTTCTTATCACGGTCATCCATGATAACGTCATAGCCTGCTTGTTGAAGCTCCGTGTACATCTGGTCAGTTAGATTGCGAACATCTTCAGATTTATCATACTGAAGCGGAATAAGCGCAATATGGAATGGAGCAATAGCTTCAGGCCAGATAATACCGCTCTCATCGTTGTTTTGCTCGATAGCCGATGCAACAACACGTGTTACACCAATACCGTAACAACCCATATCCATAACGACAGCTTTACCGTTTTGGTCGAGTACTTTAGCGTCTAGCGCTTCAGAATACTTCTGGCCAAGCTGGAAGATATGTCCAACCTCAATGCCGCGTTTGATCTCGATGTTACCTTCACCGCATGGGCTTGGGTCACCTTCAACGACGTTACGTAGATCGGCAATTTCAGGTAACTCAACGTCACGGTTCCAGTTAATACCGAATAAGTGTTTGCCGTCAGTATTTGCACCAGCGCTAAAGTCAGAAGTTTTTGCAACCGTACGATCTACAAAAACAGGAATGTCTAGACCGACTGGACCTAATGAACCAGGTCCCGCACCAATGAGTTCGCGAATTTGAGCTTCGTCTGCAAATTGGAAAGGCTCAGCGACAGCTGCAAGTTTCTCAGCTTTAATCTCGTTTAGCTCATGGTCGCCACGTACAAGTAGGGCAACAAAATCAGCTTCACACTCTTCCGATGCAACTGCGATAAGTGTTTTGACTGTTTTCTCAATTGGTTGATCAAATTGAGTAACAAGCTCATCAATTGTTTTAGTATTCGGTGTATCAACAGTCGTCATTTCAACCGTTGGTGCGGCTAGTTCACCTTCAGGTGAAACCGCTTCAGCAAGCTCAACGTTGGCTGCGAAATCACTTACGTTAGAGAAAGCGATATCGTCCTCTCCTGATTCAGCTAACACATGGAACTCGTGAGATAGGGCACCACCAATGGAGCCTGTATCTGCTAAAACTGGACGGAAATTTAAACCTAAACGATTGAAAATATTGCAGTAGGTTTGGTGCATTACATCATAGGTTTCTTGTAACGATTCTGTACCTACGTGGAATGAATATGCATCTTTCATGATGAATTCACGTGAACGCATAATGCCGAAGCGCGGACGAATCTCATCACGGAATTTAGTTTGTATCTGGTAGAAATTAGCAGGAAGCTGTTTATAGCTTTTAATTTCTCGGCGTATCAGATCAGTAATAACCTCTTCATGAGTAGGGCCGACACAGAATTCGCGATTGTGGCGGTCTTTTACGCGTAGCAGTTCGGGGCCGTATTGTTCCCAGCGACCTGATTCTTCCCATAGTTCAGCCGGCTGAATAGCGGGCATCAAAACTTCCATCGCGGCAGCTTTATCCATCTCTTCGCGCACAATACGTTCAACCTTGCGCAATGTGCGCAAACCTAAGGGTAGCCAGTTATATAAACCGGATGCCACTTTACGAACCATGCCTGCACGTAGCATCAGCTGGTGGCTAACGACTTCTGCGTCAGATGGAGTTTCCTTAACCGTGGAAATGAGATACTGGCTTGTACGCATATTATTACTCAATTAAAAAAGTTATTAATAAAACCGGCAACATTGTAGGTGTCTGCCGGTTAACTGCCAAGTAAAATCGAAATTATGATTTGGCTTGAGTGAGAGTGACTTCCCTTTGGGGATATGGGATATCAATTTTGCCTTCTTGTAATTGGTTGAATACCGCTAAATTAACTTGGTATTGAAGTTCAAAGAAACGCTCAGTGGGTACCCAGTATCTATAGGCAATGTTGATGGATGAGTCGGCAAACTCTTCTATACCTATTTGAGGTGCGGGAGAGTCTGGAATCGTCTCAAATTTAGAGAGTGTATTTCTAATTAACTCAATCGCATCTTCTGGCTTATTTTGATAGCTGATGCCTACTGATGCCTACTGATGCCTCAACGACTTTATATTCAAAAGAGTTGATGATGACTTCCCCGACAATGTGCTTGTTCGGTATGGTTATCATCTCGCCATCTTCAGTATCAAGAACTGTATGCGCTAGACGTATCTCTTTAACTACCCCGGATATATTGTTGATATTTATAGTATTTCCGACCGTAAACGGGCGTGTAATTATGATCGTGAAGCCTGCGCCGTAGTTTGAGAAAACCCCCTGCAACGCTAAGCCTAAGCTTAAGGATATTGCACCTATAGCAGCGACAAAAGGGGCGACACTGATGCCGAATTTGCCAAGGCAAATGATCGCAACCATGGCGATTATTAATAGCTTTATACAGCTTGCGATAAAAAGGCTAAGTGTAATGTCGATTGTTTTCTTTTCGCATAGCCTTAAGGCAAGTTTCGAGGCCCAGCGCGCCACGATCAAACCAATCAGGAATATGATGATTGCGCCAATAACCTGAAAGCTATAATTCACAAAGAAGTCGATAACCATATTCGTTAGTCGTGTTATCGTTTCCAGCTCATCTTTTATCTCTTGCTCCATGGTTTTCCTTTTGAATTGGTAGTTTAAACAGCAAGTTGAGTATCACACATCTTTGTTATGCATCCTATGGCATTTAGCATACGACAAGAGTCATAGGGAGTTGAAGATATGATTTAAAATATTGGGGGAGTTAGAAGGGTATTTTAAGATGCTACGTAAGAAGTTTTAACGAGTTGTTAGGCGTCAAAACTTCTGGGTTTTAAGAGTATGTAATCGCTATGCAGAGATTCTTTCGGCATCTTCGATAAAGGCGATCAGCTCTGGAAGCTGTTTCTCACTGAAGACAGGAATGCCATTTCGTAATAGTTCAGCAGCGGCAACGCCCGCACCTTCTATCAGCGTGTTTGTGAAATTACCATCGTAAATACGATTGTTTCCACATGAAGGGCTTTTAGCTTTCATTAAAGCGCAGGATACGCCTTCGCGCTTCGCTATATCAAGGGTTCTCTCTGCACCTTGAAGGAACTCAGGTGTAACATCATCCCCTGATTTAGTTGTAATTAAGATTGGGAATTTGCACTGAGTCTCAGCCGCGGGGCGGGGAATGCTCATTCCGCCAGCAAGTTCAGGGCAGATCGGAACTAATCGTCCTTCTTTCTGCCAGCGCACTAAAGTGGGGTGATTGATTTTATGGTGGCCGCCATCGTAGCGCACATTATCGCCCAACATGCAGGCACTGATTAAAATCTTTTTCATATCCATATATCTTGTTGTTATTTTTTTGCGCACATTCTACTGATAGCTAGCAACATAGCAATCGACCAAAGTATAGGTTGCGAGCTTAAATGTTGATTACGGTCATTTAAAGCTTAGGGAGTAGGGTGCTTCAATATGAAAGCAGGTAGATTTTGATCAATGTGTGGATCTATATAGGGGGAATATTAACAGCCGCCTTTTCTTCGGTGAAGACGTATTGAGGTAGCGGCTGTTTATAGGTTTGTGCTCAGGCTTTGTGCTTAAGTTTGTATTTGGGTTTTAGCGCATTGAGCTATGCTTCGCGCTTATCAACCATAAACGTTGCGCTACCTGTTGCTACAACCTTATCTGCAACCAATACTTCTGTTTTGCATTTAACTCGTTTGCGGCGAGTATCGATCTCTTCAACGGTGATTTGTGCCTTTGCAGTATCACCAATAAATACCGGTGCTTTAAATTTAATTTGTTGGTCGATATAGATAGCGCCAGGTCCAGGTAACTTTGTGCCTGCCACTGTAGAAATTAAAGCTGCACTAAACATACCGTGAACAATGCGTTTTTCAAACATAGTTGTTTTGGCATAGTCATCATTGATATGAATTGGGTTTGTGTCACCAGAAATACCCGCAAAAAGACAAACGTCAGCATCAGTAATTGTTTTGGCGAAGCTATCGCTCATTCCGACTTCTAAGTCTTCTAAGTAGTAACCGTGTAAATCAGCCATCAGGTAGTTCCTTCATTAAAATTCAATAATTAGGGGGATAATAACGAATATTACCGGTTGATTGCTAATGGTAATCGCGCTGTTAACAATTTGTTAGATTTAAATGTAAGAAATGGGGTAGATGTGACCGTAGTCAGTGAGGAAACTGTATTATTATGAGAAATTAGAGCCCTATAAATTTATGGTTAATTCCTGTATCTTACGTGGCAACTTTTTTTAATGGATTTGAGACCAGTTTAAGTATGATTATCAAACCAAAAATTCGCGGTTTTATTTGCACTACTACACATCCTCAGGGCTGTGCAGCCAATGTACGTGAGCAAATTCTTTATACGCAAAGCAAAGGGGCGATTGATAACGGCCCTAAACGTGTTCTAGTTATTGGTGCATCCAGCGGTTACGGCTTGTCGTCAAGAATTGAAGCCGCATTTGGATCTGGTGCTGCAACGATTGGTGTTTTCTTTGAGAAGCCAGGAACAGAGCGTAAGACCGGAACTGCGGGTTGGTATAATTCAGCTGCATTTGATGCTGAAGCTAAAGCAGCTGGTCTGTATTCTAAAAGCTTAAATGGCGATGCTTTTTCTCATGAAGCAAAAGCGAAGACGATTGATCTGATTAAAGAGGATATGGGGCAAGTAGACCTTGTTGTTTATTCTCTGGCATCTCCAGTACGCAAACTGCCAGATTCAGGTGAGGTCGTTCGTTCATGCCTCAAACCTATTGGTGAGCCGTACCAGTCTACAGCTATAGATACCAATAAAGACGTAATTATCAGTGCGGAAGTTGAGCCTGCAACACAGGAAGAGATTGACGCAACTGTTACCGTTATGGGTGGTGAAGATTGGGAGTTATGGATTAACGCATTAAGTGATGCGGGTGTCCTAGCGGATGGTTGTAAGTCTGTTGCTTATTCATACATCGGTTCTGATATTACTTGGCCGATCTACTGGGATGGTGCATTAGGTAAAGCTAAGCAGGATCTTGATCGTGCCGCTCAGGCAATTGACAGCCAGCTAAAAGTGACCGGTGGTCAGGCTAATATAGGCGTGCTTAAATCAGTCGTGACGCAAGCAAGCTCAGCTATTCCTGTTATGCCGTTATATCTTGCTATGTGCTTTAAAGTGATGCGTGAGCAAGGCTTGCATGAAGGCTGTATGGAACAGATTCAGCGTTTATTCGCTACAGGCCTATACGGTGATTCAGCCCAAATTGATGAGAGCAACCGATTCCGTATGGATGATTGGGAGCTTAAGAGCGAAGTGCAAGATGCTTGTCGCGATATTTGGCCTCAAGTAACTACTGAGAATCTATTCGATCTAACGGATTATCAGTTATACAAAGATGAATTTTTGAAGCTATTTGGTTTCGGTATCGATAGTATTGATTATGATGCTGAGTCGAATCCAATTGCCGAGTTTGATGTAGATAACATCTAAACTGCGCGCTAGGGCCAAATAGAGACATATTTTCTATTTGGCCTATTATTAATTTAAGTGCGGCTTAGCTTGCGAGAAAAGCTTAAGGAAAAAGCTTAAGGCTGAAAGTTAAACTTCAAAGGGAATTGAAGATATGAATATTAAAGCGTTAGCTCTCTTTTGTATGACCTCTGTTTTTTTATCAGCTTGTCAGGTTCAGTCTGTATCGCAAGACAATCATGCTGATGAGATAGTTATTTCTGCCCCTCCGTTGTCCCGTTTGCCTGAATCGGCCACTGTCGATGTCTCTCTTGTAGGTTCTGATCAAAAGGTATTTACCCGGAATATTGGGGGGGTTGGTCATTTTCCTTATCATTATAAATTACCTTTTTCTCTATCATATAACCCTGAGAAAGTAATTGTTAAGGTGAGCCTTGACGGTGCTGCTGTATTAAGTGGCACTCATGATTTAAAACGCGGGGAAGAAAATCCAATTGAATTGGTTCCAGTTCAACCGTTAACTATTTCATCTAGCTTAAAAGGTACTTATTGGCGTGCGATAGACTTGTCCGGCAGGGGTATTCCTTCGTCTGTTGAAACGACGTTAGTGTTTAAGGGTGATAATCGTATCCTGGGTCATGATGGTTGCAATCGCTATCAAGGTGTTTACCGTTCTGTTTCAGTCTTTCTTGAAATAGATAAGGTAGTGACTACTCGAAAAATTTGCCCTAGTTCCATTAAGTATCATGAAGAGCGTTATCTTATGTTACTTAAAAATGCGGAGCGCTTTACTTTGATTGATGGCGATCTAGCTATATATGTTTCGGATAAGAGCAAACCGCTCTTGTTTTCTAAGGTTAGTGCTCAAGACGCTCTAATATCATGGAATACGCATTAAAGAATTGCCTTTGTGAGTCGTTTTCACTGGGAGTCTGCCTAAGTTTCTGAGAAAATGGTTTTCTTAGAAGCTTAGTGTATTAGTGCCCTTTATATGTCCCAAATCATTGCGCCCGACCTGTTTTCTTTCCCCAAATATTGGGCTGAGTGTTATGCCCCCGCTCCTTTTTTGCCGACCAGCAAGAAAGAGATGGATCAGCTGGGGTGGGATAGCTGTGATGTTATTATAATTTCAGGTGATGCTTACGTTGATCATCCAAGCTTTGGTATGGCTGTCATGGGTCGGTTGCTAGAAGCTCAGGGATTTCGCGTAGGGATTATTAGCCAGCCAGATTGGACCAGTGCTGATGCGTTCAAAGAGCTGGGGCAGCCTAATCTTTATTTCGGCATTACTGCAGGGAATATGGATTCCTTGATCAATCGTTATACTGCGGATAAGCGTATGCGCCATGATGATGCTTATACTGCTGGTGGTATGGGTGGCAAACGTCCAGATCGTGCCGTTATTGTATACAGTCAGCGTTGTAAAGAAGCTTATCGAGAGACCCCGGTTGTGTTGGGTGGTATTGAGGCAAGTTTACGTCGTATAGCTCAGTATGATTATTGGAGCGATAAAGTCCGCCGTTCTGTCTTGATGGATGCTACAGCAGATATCTTGCTATACGGTAATGCAGAGCGCGCGATTGTTGATTTGACCCATAGAATGGCCAATGGGGAATCCATCGAGCAAATTAATGATCTTAAAGGTACAACGGTTCTTTGTTCATCTATCCCGGCTGATTATATTGAGGTTGATTCCACCCGAATTGATTGGCCTGGCTATATTGAAGAGCTACCTAATCCATACGAATATAAAGATCCTGCAAGCTGCGATAAGAAAGATAGTGCGGTGGATGGCGATCAGATGCAGCCATTACGTATTGTTCCTGCACCGTTAAAAGGTAAGGAGCGTTTGCCTGATGAAACCTATATCCGTTTGCCTTCATTTGAAAAGGTTTCAAAGGACCCAGCGCTTTATGCGCATACTTCACGTGTACTGCATCAGGAATCAAATCCTCATAACGCAAAAATTTTAGTTCAAAAACATGGTAATCGAGAGCTGTGGGTTAACCCGCCGCCGATCCCTTTAACGACTGCAGAGATGGATAAGGTATTTGGTTTACCTTATCAAAGAATTCCTCACCCGCGTTATGGACAGGAAAAAATACCTGCTTTCGATATGATTAAATTCTCGATCAATATCATGCGAGGTTGTTTTGGAGGGTGTACGTTCTGTTCTATCACTGAGCATGAGGGGCGTATTATTCAAAGCCGCTCCCATGAATCGGTGATCAATGAAATTGAAGAGATCAGAGATAAAGTGCCAGGCTTTACTGGCGCTATTTCTGATTTAGGTGGGCCTACATCTAATATGTACCATCTTAACTGTAACGACCCTGAGATACAGTCCTCATGTCGTAAGCTATCATGTGTTTATCCTGTCATTTGTAAAAATCTGGATACAGATCATAGCCCGACGACTCAGCTTTATCGCAAAGCTCGAAAAGTGAAAGGGGTGCATACAGTATCTATATCATCGGGCTTGAGGTATGACTTAGCAGTAGAAGATCCTGAATATGTTCGTGAGCTGGTGACCTATCACGTAGGGGGCTATCTAAAAATAGCACCGGAGCATAGTGAAGAGGGCACTTTGTCGATGATGATGAAGCCTGGTATGGGGACATATGATGCGTTTAAAAAGATGTTTGAGCGTTTTTCTCGTGAAGCCGGGAAAAAACAATATCTTATTCCTTACTTTATAGCGGCACATCCTGGCTGTGAAGATTCAGATATGGTGCAACTTGCACAATGGTTGAAGCGAAATGAATTTAAGGTAGACCAAGTTCAAACATTTTATCCGTCACCTATGTCCTTAGCGACAGCGATGTACCATTCGGATAAAAACCCGCTCAAGAAAGTTACTTATAAAAGTGGGAAACTATATACCCCGAAAACTGATGATCAGCGTAAAATTCAGAAAGCGCTTTTGCGTTATCATGATCCAGTACATTGGCCTTTGCTGAGGGAAAAGCTGCCTGAGTTGGGGTATGGATATCTTGTTGGAACCGGAGAGAATAGCTTAGTTCCGCCTGAAGGTGAGAATGAAGGGGTGGCTGGCGATAAGAGAGGCAGAAAAGCGTCAGCTACACGAAAACCGGGTGATCGAAGAACAAATGCGAAAAACTCTAAGTCGCAAGGTGCGCGTGTTGGAAAGAGTGCATCTTCGAAAGGTAGTTCAAAAAGCAATACCCAAAATGGAAGCCGTAATTCAACTCAACGAACTGCGGCTGCAGGAAAACCAGCAGTAAAGCGTCCGGTTAAAAGCAAGGCAAAACCTAAACGGAAACAGCAAAAATCTCTTAAGCCAAGATCTTAGCGCTTTTTATACAGGCTGAATTAATTGCTAAGTTTTCAGTCATAAGAGGATAAGATAGAAAAATGCTGCTGAATTGGTACACTGTATTTGAGAGTGGATCTCTTTTATTAACTCATAATATCTGCGCTGCAGAATCACGATAGGAGGGCGCATTATGACAGCCACCGAAAAAGTACATCCTAAATTTACAGAGGCTATGGAAAAATTATCGGCAATGAGTGAAGAGGAAAGGCTTTCAGAAAAGAATAAAGATCTTTTTGAGCAGGCTATGAACTATGCTCCACTCGATATCCAGCCAAAGCTTGTTGCTATTCGTAAAAAATATGATGAGCTCCACTAGTTTTTAATTGTGATTCCACGCCGCTTTAATAGCGGCGTTTTTGTTTCTATTGATAAATAAAAAAAGTTTTTAGGCGATTGGTCGGTGTGTCTTGGGTGCCAGAGACTACATTCGCAGTTTATCTAGAAGGTCTTCATCCAAAAAGTACTCACTATCGTTTTCCGAATAGAGTGCTTCATTTCCTTCAGGGATAGAATTTTCGCAATACCCAAAGGTATAGCAGTACTGTTCGAGGCCTTCATACAATTTGTCATTAATCTGCTCTATTTGAGAATTGATAGTACTGTCTAAGGAGTAGTTGTTATCTAGTATCTCTTTAGTATCTGAGATCCCATTGTTTATCCCTTCTGAGATGATATTTAAAAACTGATCGAGTGTTGCTGACTCGTTCTTTTCAGGGTGCTGATCGGCAAAAGGTGTAAACAGGTTGCTGATTTGTATCAGCATCAATTCAACAAAAAGGTCGGGATTTTGCGTGTTTTCATCTTCGTAGAGTGAATCTAAAGGTGAGGTCAATTCGGATTCTAATTGAGAATTAAGTTGTTCTAGTATAGCGCTGTATAGCAGTGGATATAGAGCGCTTTGGATAGAATTAGAAAAGCTACTTGAGCTTAAATCTCCAACTCTATAGCTTGCCTCTGTTTCATCGCGATTGGGTGACTGGTTTAAGTTGTTTTTAGTTTCGTGGAAGTGTGGGGTGGTTTTAAATGTGGATGTACTGCTCACAGATTCATTGTCGAGATGATTCATCGAGGTGCTGATACTGTTTTCTACGCTCATAGCTGGCTCCGTGAGGTTTAAAGTTTTCTCCTTGTAAGTTAAGTATTGACCAAATATTGATCGCCTGACTGATTTATATTCACGCACAAAAACTGTTTTATTCAAAAAATTCAGCTTGAAAACTATGGTTTTTTGTACTTTTTTTGAGTGCTTTAGGCTAATGAGGCTGGAGCTATATAAGAGAGGCTGATCTAAAGTGTTGGGATTCGTGTGGGGTTAGTAGAGAGATACCATCAATGTAGCAAGGTGATTACTTGATCAATCGCTATCATTTATAGAGATAATACCCATTACCACCAAGGAATTTAGCGGCGTACATTGCTTTGTCTGCATTACTAATAAGTTTTTCTGCATCTGTACCGTGTTCAGGGTAGATAGATATCCCGGCACTCGCTCCAATTCTGACCTCTATATCGTCAATGACGACCATCTCACGTAAAGACGTAATAATTTTTTGTGCAACAAGTAAGACACTTTCTACCGAGCCACTTTCTTCCAAAAGAACAGAAAATTCATCACCGCCTTGTCTTGATACAGTGTCTGCTTTGCGCACGGCGTTACGGATAGTCTGCGCTGCGTGAACTAAAACCTTGTCACCGAACGGGTGCCCATAGGTATCGTTAAGGGGTTTGAATTCATTTAAATCTAGATAGATGATAGCGCAATGTGTTTCGTTTCGGCTCGACTGCTGAAGCTGTTGGCTGACACGGTCCAAGAATAGTGCTCTATTAGCTAGGCCTGTTAGTGCATCGTGGAAAGCAAGAAATTCTAGTTTCTCTTGCGCTTGCTTCTGCTCAGTATTATCGATGAATTGGCCAATAAAGTGTGTAATTTCACCTTCATCAGAGCGAATGACCGAAATTTTGACCTTTTCATTGTAGAGTTGGCCATCTTTTTTTCTGTTCCAGGTTTCCCCTTCCCAATAGCCGTGATATCTGAGTTGGTGTTTGATACTTTCCATGAACTCAGGTGCAAGCCAGCTAGCATTTATTGTTGAGGCTGGCTGTCCAATGATTTCGTTTTCTGTAAACCCGGTTATACGGATGAAAGCTGGATTAACAAGTGTGATCGTAAAATTGGAATCTGCAATGATTGTCGCTTCATTGCTATGTTTAAGTGTATTAGAGGTTAGCTCTGCTTGAAGTGAGTCATAGGGAGAATTATTTGATGAGCGTTTCATAATACCGACAATGCCGGTGACTTTGCCTAGCTTGTCTTTTATCGGAGATTTGCTGATCCAGTACGTTTCAGAAGCTGTTGAGTGTAGGTAGATGTTATCAAGTTCTACTGTTGATCTCTCATGGAAAACTAAAGCGTCTGAGTCAATTAACTGATCGTGAACAAATTTTGGGAAGAGCTGTCGGTCAGTTCTTCCTTTTATGGAGTTTAGGGGTACACCAATAGCTGAAGCGTAGGCACTGTTTGCGTACAGGTATTCAGCGCGGCGATTTTTAATCCAAGCCGGGTAGGGTAGGGCTTCTAAAACAGTGAGCTGTTGGAAAGGTACTTGTTGGCTTTCAGATAACGAAGTTGTTGAAGTGGCTTTGTTATTGAAAGCGAGTCCTGATTCCATCAATTCCTGAGGGTCCTTCTCCATTCCTTACGACTTCCTGTTGTTTTATATCAGTGGGGGATTCTTATGTGTTAAACATAAAGACCCGATGACTTTAAATGATATTATCATTCGAAATATGTCTGTAGGTAGTATTATTGAGCGTTTTTTGAAAATGGTGTAACTAAATGGATATTAAGTGGGCTATTACATGCTGTGCATTCCTCTTAGCTGGATGTGCAGCTACTGAAGAACAGCAATTATTCGAGAAAAAACAGGGCGATATTGAAGTGATCTCGCAGCTGTCAGATCAGGTTCGTGAGACGTCTGGTTTGGCATATTATGAAGGATTAATGTGGACTATCAATGATGGAGGTGATGAGCCTGCCATTTATGCAATAAATGATGGTTATGAAATTGAGAAGAGAATCCTTTTAGAGGGTGCCAAAAATATTGATTGGGAGTCTTTGGCGCAAGATCATGAGTATTTATATATTGCTGATTGCGGCAATAATCGTGCAACTCGTTCAACTATAACTATTTATAAGGTCAGTTGGCTCTCTCTATATAATCAGTCATCCGTTGTCGTGCCTGAGGTTTTAACGGTCACTTATTCAGATTTTGCAGACACTAAGGTTGGTAAAAATCACAACTTTGATTGTGAGGCGGTTACTATTGTGGATGGGGAATTGTGGTTATTTACTAAAAATAGAGCTGACTTGAAAACTAAGTTGTATCGGCTAAATGCTTCGGAGCCTAGGCAGATGATTAAGCCTTCTGCGCAGTATGATGTTGATGGGCTTATCACCGCTGCTGATTATGACCCTAAAACTAAGCAGCTTGCGCTGTTAGGTTACGGTAAAAACGTAATATTTGGGCAGTCTTTTGTTTGGATCATCCCTGTAAATGGCACACCTGACTGGGAAAGGTCAAAACGATTAAAACTAAATCCCTATGCTCAGTGGGAGGCCATAATGTGGGATCCCTTATCAGGCGGTAGCGAGCTAATTCTGACGAGTGAAAAGAGTCCTTTGTTGGATGTGAGTGTGGGCCGGTTACGGATATCTGAATAATAAATGAGAGCTGGTTAAGATCGCCTCGCGGATAGAGTGTATTTAATCTACAATACTGCTCCTAAAATTAAGCCATCTAAAATAGTAAGTTACGAATCATGCTGCAGATATACAATACGTTAAGTAAAGAAAAAGCACCTTATGTCCCTTTAGAAGAGGGTAAAGTCAAAATGTATGTGTGTGGTATTACTGTCTATGACTTGTGTCATATCGGTCATGCACGTGTAATGGTGGCTTTTGATGTAATTACCCGTTATCTGCGCTCGCAGGGTTGGGATGTTGAATATGTTCGTAATATCACGGATGTTGATGACAAGATTATCAAACGCGCAGCTGAAAATGGTGAAGAGCCAAGTGAGTTAACTCAGCGCATGATCGAGGCGATGCATGAAGATGAAGCTCGCTTATCAGTATTGCGTCCTGACCAAGAGCCAAGAGCAACGGCTCATATCGATGATATTATCGAGCTTGTCGCGACGCTTATTGAAAAAGGTTATGCATACCCTGCAGCTAACGGTGATGTTTATTACCGTGTAGAGAAGTTTGAAGGTTACGGTAAGCTGACAAACAAAAACGTTGATGAGCTACGCTCGGGTGCACGTGTAGAAGTCGAAACATCAAAAGAAAGTCCTCTTGATTTTGTGCTGTGGAAATCCGCAAAAGAGGGTGAGGTTAGTTGGGAATCTCCATGGGGCAATGGGCGTCCAGGCTGGCACATCGAATGTTCAGCGATGTCTAAATGTTGCTTAGGTAATACTTTTGATATTCATGGTGGGGGTCCAGATTTGCCATTCCCGCACCATGAAAATGAAATTGCCCAGTCTGAAGCGGCTAATGGATGTACTTATGTAAATACATGGATGCATGCGGGTCCTGTTCGGGTAAATTCAGAGAAGATGTCTAAGTCTCTAGGCAACTTTTTTACTATTCGCGATGTGCTTGAAAAATACAATGCAGAAGTTGTGCGTTTCTTCTTGGCGCGCGTGCATTATCGTACCTACATTGATTACAGCGAAGATAGTCTTAAAGAAGCGCGTGTTATGTTAGAGCGCTTTTATCAGGCTTTAAGAGGCGTTGAGCTGAGTGAGGGTGTGGCTGATAATGATTTTGATGCCCGCTTCATTGAAGCGATGGATGATGATTTCAATACACCTAAAGCAGTATCTGTTCTTTTTGAGTTAGTGAACGAGTTAAATAAAGCTTCAAGAGAAGGGACAGAAGAGGCGGGTAAGCTTGCTTCACAGTTAAAACGCCTAGGTGCAACTATCGGTTTGTTTGAGCAGGACCCTGATGCCTTTCTTAAGGGAGAGGATAAAGAGGGTGAGCTTAATAGTGAGCAGATAGAAGCGTTGATCGTTCAGCGAGCTGAGGCGAAAAAAGCGAAAGACTTTGCTGAATCTGACCGTATCCGTGATGAGTTGGCCGCTCAAGGGATTATTCTTAAAGATAGTCGTGAAGGCACTAGCTGGTTTAGAGAGGCTTAACTCTGTAGCTCAGTGCTATATCATAAAAGAAGGCAGCCAATAGGCCACTGCTGTCCCATAGTTAGGGGTGGTAAATGAAAAAGCCTG
>CERC01066777.1_pt1 | contig 29018 bp, 28 predicted proteins | sample 530921 | NCBI WGS metagenome assembly CERC01 (sample SAMEA2621099, study PRJEB7988) | marine metagenome | isolation source: saline water (ENVO:00002010), including
TGGAAAACTTACAAACCCGTGGCCAGTTTTACTTGACCACTACAAACAGCTCTTGGCTGCTGCGTTCGGTCAGGGCATAGAAGGTCTTTTGAAGCATCGCCAGATGTTCTTCAGAATGCTCGCGCATGTGGGTCATTGTTTGCTGATAACTCACATAGCTGCGTGCGAACACAATGATGCCGATAAACAGGAAGATCAGCGTGCACAGCTTCTGGAACAATCCAAGCGCGCGCTTGTGCTCCGTCAGTGCGGTTTCAAGCTGAGGGTTGCTGTTGGGCATTAGAAGCGGTACCCGATCATGATCGCCAGCAGCTCTGTCCGTTCGCGACGGCCATCGGGGTTGTCGCCGGCCGGGATGCCGCTATTTCCGCGAATGCCGTGCAGGTCGACCGCCAGCGTCCAGTTGTGGTCGATCGACCATTTCGCCCCCATGACGAGTCGCTGGGTATCGTCGCTGTCGAAATCCTGGTGGGGAATGCTGTATTCGTAACGTCCCAACAGCGTCATGTTTGGGGACAGCCTGTACTGGGTCTGCAAATAGCTGCCCTCAATATCGATCTTCAGGTTGTTGAACGCGCCGCCATAGAAGCGAAGTTCGGTCGTAGAATATTCTGCGGTGAACGACCAGTCTTGAGTATTGTACTGGGCTGAGGCCACATAGCCGCGGGCATCGAGATGGATATCCCGGCTTCCGGGAAGCATGGTGACCAAATCGACGCCGACATCGTAGCTCGACAGCGCGAAGCGCAGCCGACTGCCATCGATATTGTGAGCTAGCTGAACATAGACCGGGCGATCGGCGCGGCCTTTCAGGATGACGGATGTATTGTCGCCGAACAGGTTACTGACCAGGGTTTCAGAGAGGCTGTTGTTGCGCCCCATCGTCAGGGAAAAGGTGGTGCTGGTGCGCTCGTCGTCCCAATAGCTGTATATCTGCGCCCCTTCGGAGGCAAACAGCAGTTCACGCATTCCGATACCTTCAAAGTAAACAGCCTGGGGGATGAGGATGCTTGGTCTTGCGACCAGAACATCCCGTATCTCATTGTAAAAACCCAAGGCATTGCGGACGCGGCCAACGCGCACACCCAGTCCTGAATCCTGAGTCTGGACGGCGTGATAATCCACAAACAAATAGTCCACGATAACTTTGCCATTATCGGTACTGCCGGCATCACGGGTAAACAACTGCCCGGCGATATTCCAGTTTTTGCCGGTGCTCCAGTTGGCATTGAGTCCCGCTTCCATGAAGTCGAAGGTGCCGCGCTGACTTTCCCCATAAAAATTATTGCCGTCGCTCAGCAGATAGCCTTGGGACGCAAAGCCATGAATCTGCAGAGCACTTTTGTCCTGGGCATGGGCGCAGTTGCTTGCGGCATATTGCAAAACCCCCAAACACAGCAGTAAATGTCGATTCATGGTGTGTCCTCTGATTTGCCTTGCGCCGTTTGTCGGGAACTGGGGTGGTCAGGGTTGTAGGCATAGCCGATTGCGCCCGGCGTAGCGGCAACGGTTCGCCGCAGTTGCTCGACGTTTTCCAAGATCGTCGGGGGGGTGCCGGTACCACTGAAAATAATACGATCCCATTGCTCGCGCAGCACATACGGATAAACCTTTAGCACTGACTTGCAGAACGCTTTGTGGAGAGGGTGGTTGTCGGGCAAGACGAAAACGCGGATGGCGGTATTGTCTTGCCAGTTGCGTTTGCGCATGGAAAAAATAGCGCGCAGCTCGGTCGTTGTGAGTTGTTTGGGATCGATGTGTTCGTTATTGATCACGAGCTGAACATCGTCAGCGAAGACAGGGTACGGTGCGACAAGCCCGAGGGATAGCAATATGCACACGAGTGCAGGGGCGGCGCGTCTTGTCAGCATATGTGCGTCATCCTTATGCGCTCCGTAATCCATGCCCACTATAGCCTTCACTGAAGCCCAATGTTCGGCCGATTGCAACCGCAGTCAAAGCGGGAGGGCAGTCGCATTGCTCCTCACTATAGACGGCATAGCCCTTGTCTGCATGCTAGTTCAGCGATTGCTGGTAGTGTGTCAGGAAGCGCTGGATGCGTCGGGCATTGGCGCCGAGGTCGCCTTTTCCTACGCGGGAGGCCGATCGCAGATCGATGGTGCTCGATTGCGCATCGGCCTCAATGCGAATCACGACGTCGTCAATAAAGCCAAACCAGAAGCTTTGATCCGTTGCCTCGATGTGTCCCGGGCTTGAGGCCGTAACAGTCCAGCCGAGTTCCTCGATGGTGCGAAGGGCAAGCGTCTGAGCCTCTGCCAGTGGACGTGGCACCGTCAGTGACTGCAGAGCCGGGTAGGCCAGGCGCTGTTGTTCTGCGATGGAGTCGGTGTAGGCAAGTGTATTGTGGTAATCGCTGCGAAGCTGACGTGCCTGAACAAACTGCGGCGGGTCTTCGGTGTCTGTGCTGATGTCGTGAATCATCGGACTGCCGCTACCCAGATACAGGCTGAAGGCAAAAAAGCCGATAGCGGGGATCGACAGCACTGCAGCCCGACTCAATCGTCGGCGGTGGGCGCTGTCTGATTGGCGGCGGGTGAATACGGCGGATATACCGATAGCGATGAGCGCCAGCAAGGCCGAGAGTGCGAAGCAGAGTAGCGCAGCGGAATATTGCGCGGGTGCAAGCCGAACGAATAGCACACTGCCCGGCAGCAGGATCAGGGATAAGTACGCCAGACACTCGGCCAGATAGACGATGCGCAAAATAACGCTCCTGTTGGACACTTGTTTATCGTTAATAGTGTTGCCATAGAAACTATAACAAAGGCCAATCGTCATTACCTGCCATAGATGCGGGCGGGCTTCAGAGTATTGATCGATAACGACAGTTCCGTGATCGGCTGGGCACTTTGTCTTTCTCGTGCGCCGTGATTAACTGCAATAAGGTTACGGGTTTGTAACTGGGCGGTGTCGGTGAATCGACTTGCCCATCATGCTCTCAAGGCGTTTTCTTTAATCATAATGAGGTGTTGAAGCAATGGGCAGAGTTGCCGGAAAGGTTTGTATTGTCACGGGTGCCGCCAGCGGCATGGGGAAAGCGGATGCTATCCGCCTGGCTGCAGAAGGCGCGAGCGTCGTTTTGACTGATCTGAATGAAAAAGACGGGCAGGATGTTGCAGCCCAAATCGGCGAGAAGGCGATATTCCTCAAGCACGATGTGAGCAACGAGGCCGATTGGCAGCGCGTTGTTGATACCGCAGTGGAAAAGTTCGGTGGTGTCGATGTGCTGGTGAACAACGCGGGCATGATGACCATGGGGAGCGTGGTTGACTGTACGCTGGAGGATTACAAGCGTGTGAATGCGGTGAACAGCGAAGGTGTCTTTCTGGGCTGTAAAGCGGTCATTCCCGTGATGGAAGCGGCCGGTAAGGGAGGTTCTATCATCAACATGTCCTCCGTTGCGGCGCTGCACGGCATGTCATTTGTTGCGGCATACAGTGCCAGTAAGGGTGCCGTGGCGGCATTGACCAAGTCGGTCGCTCTGTACTGTCGCGAGCGAGGTAATGGGATTCGCTGTAACTCGGTACATCCTGATGGTGTGAAGACACCGATGGTCTTCAAGGTGGCGACAGGCGCTGAATCGGCAACGCGCGAGGAGATTGAATCGCTGTCCACGGAAAAGAACCCCATGTGCGAGCCTGAAGATATCGCGGCCTTGATTGTCTACCTGGCGTCGGATGAGTCACGTTTCGTCAATGCCGCTGAGATGCTGATCGACAATGCTGCGACGGCAACGCCGCCGGTGATCGTTTGATAGAGAGGGTTGGTGAATGCGTAAATTTCAGGTACTCATCTGGGCGCAGGACGCCAGCCCAGCTTTTTTTGCGCGCCTGCGGGAGCAGGCGCTCGCGCTTTCTTCGACTGATGGGGTCAGCGCGGTTCAGTTAAACCTGGCGGATAGCGATGTTGAACCGGCTGCGGACAAGCGCATGGCAAATGGCGATTCGCCATTGTTCGACGCACTCTGCAGCTTCTGCTGGCAGGCGCAGTCTCAGCCTGATACCGTCCTCAATATGCTGGCCTCGGTGGGCGGCCGTCGTGCCTGTTATGAGGTCGATGCCGTAGAGCCGCTGCCGAATACGGCATGCCCCGCCGCGCCCGGCGAGCGCACCGAGGGGTTCAGCCAGGTTGCGCTGCTGCGTTGCCCGTCGTTTCTCTCTTACGAAGATTGGCTGAGTTACTGGAAAACAACACACACTGGTGTGGCGATTGAAACCCAGTCGACGTTCCGTTACGTGCAGAATCGCGTTGTGGCCAGACCGGCTGAAGCCCTGCCTTATGATGCGATTGTCGAGGAGTGCTTTCCCACAGCGGCGATGACCAGCGCTGAAGCGTTTTATGACGCAGAAGGGCAGGCGGAATTGTTCCAGCAGCGCTTGCAGGCAATGATGGAGAGCTGTGGGAAGTTTATCGATTTCAGCGAAATCGAGGTGGTCCCCACCAGCGAGTACTGCTTCTGAAGCACCGCTGAAGGAGGCTTACTCCTTCGGCAGCTGCTTGAGAATAGATTCCAGCGTATCTGCCAGGAAGCGGTTTGCCGCCTGATCCATGGCGCGCCCTAATTCAGCGTCGACCACGACCTGGGCCATCGGGCGCAAGCGCCACACCAGTTCTGCGATTTTGGGGAACTCCTCTCTGGGGGGCAGCGGCTGCTCTCCATAAGGCTCCAACACATGCTCGGCGACCAGCTTGACGAAGGAATCCGCAACCGGCTGCACCTTGCCGCGCATCATTGCCAGAATATCCAGCAGTTCTTCCAGTGGAATGCCGGTAGCACAGAGCTCCTGTGACACTTTCAGGGTATTCATGCTGGTGACCCTGAGCTGCGCACCATTGATGGAGAACAGGTCCAGGTCGGCCGCTTTCTTGATCGCTGCGGGGGTCAGCTTTGTGCCGAACATGGCGATCATTTCCGACATCGGCAGATTGATCGGTGCCTCATTTCCCCAGGGGGAGTTGATGGCTGATTCCATGCCCAGCACTTCACTCAAACCGATACCCTGTTCCATGGCGTCCAGCAGTTCACGAATGCTCGACAGGGTGTAGCCGCGTTCCAGCAGATTGCTGACCAGCCTCAGTCGGGACAGGTGCTGGTTGTTGTAAATCCCTTTTCTTCCACGCAGTGTCGGCGGGGGCAGGACGCCGCGATCCTGATACGCCCGGATGTTTCGCACCGTGGTGTTGGCGGCCAGCGCCAACTCTTCAACACTGTACTCCCGCTGCTGCTCTTCAGATGGCGCTGGGGCTTGTTCTCCCCCGTGAGGCAGGAATTGGGCGATGCTGTTGATCGTTTCTTCAGGAAATGGCATGTGTTTTACTGCTTGTTGAGGTCGTTGGGTCCGTCGAGGTAAACCGCATTGTAATCAATGCCTTGCCTAATTACAGCAACTGGCGCACGCAACGACTATGACACAAAATTGTATTGCCCGTGTTGACATGTCATTAAACGCCGTTTATGTTTCATTGAATAATGTAACATAATAAATTGAAGCATAAGGGCATGTCACAATGGCTAGTTTTAGCACACTCCGCGTGGGCAGCATAGCGCTGACCTGTGTTCTCCCGCTGTCTTCCTGGGCAGCAAAACTCGAAGAAGTCGTTGTTACCGCACAGCACCGTGAGCAGAGCTTGCAGGATGTGCCGGTGTCGGTGAGCGCCATCAGCGGCGACAAAATGATGGAGGCGGGCATCAACCGCATGGAGGATCTCCAGGCCTATGTTCCCAATCTGACCGTTACCGAGAGCGGCATCAGCACAGATATCTACGTGCGGGGCATTGGCACCGGGATGAACCAGGGCTTTGAACAGTCGGTGGGGATGTATGTCGACGGCATTCACTACGGACGTGCTCAGCTGGCTCGTGCGCCGTTTCTTGATCTGGCGCGCATCGAGGTGCTCCGCGGGCCGCAGAATATTTTGCAGGGCAAGAACAGTATTGCCGGCGCCTTGAATATTATTACGGCTTCTCCGGGCGAAGAAGTTGAGGGCTTGTTCTCGGCGCTGTATGAGCCCGAGTACGACGAAAAGGTGCTCGATCTGATGTTGTCCGGACCGGTAACGGACAATTTCGGACTGCGTTTTGCCGCCCGTCTGCGGGAGTACGGTGGCTACATCGAAAACATTCTGCTGGATCAGAATGAGCCGCAATATGACCAGGCGACGTTCCGCATCAAAGGGGTGTGGGATGTGACCGATAATTTGCGGGCGTCGTTGAAGTACGAGCGGGGCAAATTCGACAGCATTGGCCGTCAGGCGGAAATTATTAACGACGAGCCGTCCACTGACCCCAATCCGGTACTCTTTGGCCGTACTCAGGCTGAAATTCTCGACCGCAGCTTTATCCCGCCGGTGCTGGATGTGGATACCGACGAGGCGGTATTGAATAACTATCAGGACTTTAAAAACGCCTCTAACGGCAACTACAGCAACAACGACACCCACAATCTGACGCTCAACCTTAACTGGGTGAGTTCTGGCGGTCACGAGTTCTCGTCGATCACCGGCCTGATGAAATATAAGTACGATGACCTGTGCGATTGCGACGCCACGGCCGCGGAGCTATTCAAGTTTGAGCTGCAGGAAGACTATAAACAGTACAGTCAGGAGTTCCGCTGGGTATCACCTGGCGGGGAGAAGATCGATTACATCGGTGGCGTTTACTTCCAGTACAACGATCTGGAATTCCGCGATCGCCTGGTGCAGGACTCCAACCTTGTGGTTGAACTGCTCAACGCGGCGGACCTGATAGAAGGTGGCGCCAGAGGGGATATTGATCCGCTGGGTCTGGCTCTCGATCCCTTTGAATTGCTGGGCATTGGCGATGCCGGTAACGCCGTTCGCGATATTGCCGGTCCGCGACTGTTCCTGAGCGAAACCAAAATTGCGTCGGCGTTCCTGCAGTCCACTATTAACGTCAGTGACACGCTGCGGCTGACTTTGGGCGGACGTTATACCTACGAGAATAAGGAAGGCAGCCGCGACCTGACGATTACGGATCTGGATGGCAACGAATTGCCTCAGGGCGAGGTGGACACTGTGGCCGCGATCACCTTTGCCATGGAGCGACACAGCCTGCGCGGCGAGCGCAGCGAAAGTCAGTTTTCCCCTTTGGTGAACGTACAGTGGGACTATTCTGCTGATGGCATGGCGTATTTTACCGCCACCAAGGGCTTTAAAGCCGGCGGTTTTGATGCCCGCTCCAACGCGACGCCGGATGATGAGCTGACCTATCGCAATCCGCTGGCCACCGTGCCGAACCAGACCGTATTGGTCGGCACTTTTGAGTACGACGAAGAAGAGGCGATCAGCTACGAGCTGGGGTTGAAGACGGGCCTGCTGGATGGGGCGGCGGAATTCAATATTGCGGCCTTTTACACTGAATACAGTAACCTCCAGATCAGTATTTTTGATGGCAGTATCGGCTTTAAAGTGGGTAACGCCAAAGAAGCGGTGACCATGGGTATTGAGATGGATGGCCGCTGGCAGGTGACTGACTACCTGAGCCTAGGCGGTGCTCTGGCCTTATTGGATTTTGAGTTCACCGACTTTCCCAATGGGCAGTGTCGGCAGGATCAGGTCTCGGACTCTCCCAATGGCCGCGACTGTAATTACACCGGCTGGAGCAATCAGTACGTTGCAGACTGGTCCGGTACTTTCATTATTGGTTACATCCGTCCCATCAGCCATACCCTGGGGATCGGTGCCTCGCTGGACGTGATCTTTACCGATGACTACAACCCATCCAGCAACCTCGATCCCCGTGTAGAGCAGGACGCGTTCTACAAAGTGAACGGCCGCCTGGGTATAGGGGCTATTGATCAAAGCTGGGAGCTGGCGCTGATCGGTAAAAACCTCACTGACGAAGTTATCGTGGTTTACGCCGCAGACACGCCATTGGCGAAAAACCTGTTCGGCACGACCAGCCATACCGGTTTCATCGATGCGCCGCGCTCCGTCGCGCTGCAATTCACTTACCGCATGTAAGGGAGAAGACCAATGCAAGCAGTGTTGAAACGCGCCTGCGCTGTTCTGTGTCTGTTGCTGTTGTGGGGGCCGGTGCATGCCGGGGAGTGGGAGTTAGCCAGGCAGAAAGATGGCATTACGGTGTACACCCGCGAGGTGGCTGATTCGGCTTTTCGCGAGTTTCGCGGTGAGGTGGAAATTGCCGCGAATATCAATTCGCTGATGGCGGTGCTGGATGATACCGCGAACTTTACTCAGTGGATGCATCAATGCGCCGAAGCAAAGCTGCTCCACAAGGAATCACTGCTGGAGCGCTATCAGTACCTGGTGAATGATTTCCCCTGGCCCGCGGCCGATCGTGTGCTGTTGTTGCGCAATCGCATCAGTCAGGCGTCTGATCGAGTGGTGACTGTCAGTCTTGAAGGGGTAGTGCCCGACGCGCTGCCGGTGCAGGCGAAGAATGCGCTACCGGAGAATAAAAGCGCGAAGTGGGTAAAACATGCGAAGGGCTTTTATCGACTGACGCCAATGGGCGATACGCGCACGGCGGTTGAGTTTCAGCTTCATCTCGACCCGGCTGGCGCCTTGCCTGCCTCCCTGGTGAATAGCCTTATTGTCGACAATCCCTTCGATACGCTGCGACAGTTGCGGGATCAGGTAGTGGACGCAAAATACGCGCATTTCGATCCCTTCTAAGGCGTCGCATGACGCCTAATCTTTAGCGCTCAATTGTACAAAAATAAGACTAAATTTAATTTGACATTGATTTGTGTAACGTTAATTATACATCAAATGGTGTAACATAAATCAGTGAGCTATTTGCAGGAGCTTAGACATGAAAACCGAAGTCATGCCCGTACGCCGCAACCTTGAGTTCAATCTGCCCGAGTCCCGGATTGGGGATTGGCACGCAGACGGCGTCCATGTGAGTCACTTCTTTAATGCCATGTCTCTGTTTTTCCCGGATGGCGAGCGCTTCTTCATCGACAGTGTTCGCGCTTACCGGGATGAGATTCACGACCCTGAATTAAAAGAAGCTGTGCGGGGCTTTATCGGCCAGGAAGCCATGCATGGCCGCGAACACGAAGAGTACAACGAGGCACTGGAAAAGCGCGGTATGCCTGCCAACCGTAACAGTCGCATGATTTTGGGGCTGCTCAACTTTACGCGCAAAATTGAAAGCCGGGCAGGGCAGCTGGCCATTACCATTGCACTTGAGCACCTGACTGCGATTCTCGCGGACGTTGTGTTGCGCGAGCCGCGTGTGCTTGAGGGGGCCGAGCCCCGCTTCGCTGCGCTTTGGCGCTGGCACGCGATGGAAGAGACCGAGCACAAAGCCGTAGCCTTTGATGTGTATCAGGCGACCGTTGGCAAAGGGCCGGTGGCGTCTTTCCGTCGCTGCTTTGCGTTGCTGATGGCTACCTTGATCTTCTGGATTATGGTGATTCCCATTCATATCGATATGGTGCGTCGTGAAGGCAAGCTGTTCAGCCTTTCTGGTTGGTGGGGAGCCATGAAGTTTCTCTGGGGTAAGCCCGGTGCGCTGCGTCGGGTTATTCCTGACTGGCTGGATTTCTTCAAGCCCGGTTTCCACCCCTGGGATCACGATAACCGCCGCTTCCTCGATGGTGTGGACGACTTGGTACAGGAAGTTGAGGGCTACGGTGAAATGGCGGGAGTTCGCTCGTGAATGTGCCGGTGACGCCGACGCCTGGCACGGATGCATCGGCAGAGGTGGCAATTGCCACTTTGGAAGCTCGCTTCATGGCGGGGCCGCTGGCAACGATTGACGAGGACGTGCTTCAACGCTGGCAGCCCAAGCCTATGGGCTGGTTCTTGCGCTTACAGCAGCTGTTGGCGCAGCGCGCAGGGCTGCGAAGCCTCTACTGCGAGGTTGACGGGCACCGGATCAACTATTGGACAGGCGGAAATGTCGATGGCCCGACCATGCTACTGCTGCATGGTTTTGGCGCCAGTCGCGAGAACTGGCTGACAATCGCACCCCTCCTGGCAAAGCAATTCCATCTGTTGATCCCGGATCTGCCGGGCTTCGGCCGCAGCAGCTTTTGCGCCGACGCCGATTACTCTCTTGCTGCGCAGGCATCGCGCGTCGCCCAGTTGCTGCGCCACTGCGATCGCGGGCCAGCACTCGTCGTCGGGAGTTCCATGGGGGGCGCGATCTCTGCACAACTTGCTGCCAGGTATCCGGGACGGGTGGCTGCGCTGTGCTTGATGAATGCGGCGGGTGCACCCGCAGAGCGCCTGAGTGTGCTGGAGAGCGGTTTGGCGGCGGGGGTGAACCATTTGGCGCCGTCAAGATTGGAAGACGTATCCAAGGTTTTCGACATCTGCCTGCATCGTCGGCATCGCCTGCTAGGGCGCCTGCTGGCGTTCTTTATGGCCAAAGATATGGTGCACCGTTACCCGGTAAACCGTTTTCTGTTCAAGGGACTGGCGACCTCGCTGTCAGATACTTGGGCCTGTTTGCCCGACATCGCCGCGCCGACCCTGGCCCTTTGGGGGGACAGTGATCGCGTGCTGGATATGAGCTGTGGATCAGCGTTTGTACAGCGCATTGATCAGTGCCAATTGACGGTATTGCCCGGTGTCGGGCACCTGCCAATGATTGAATCGCCCGGTGATACCGCGCAGTTACTGCGGGATTTCTGGGCGAGTAATACGGAATTTTCGCTATGAACGCAGCAAAAACATCAGAGACCAATAAGACTCGCTGCCTGGATGTTGCCATTGTTGGGGCAGGTTTTGGTGGGCTCGGCTTGGCTATCCGACTCAAGCAGAATGGTATTGATAATTTCCGCATTTTTGAGCAAGCCGAGGACGTAGGGGGAGTCTGGCGGGACAATCGCTACCCCGGTGCGGCCTGCGATGTGCCCTCGCATTTGTATTCGTTTTCCTTCGAGCCCAAGCCGGACTGGGGCCGTGTATTCAGCCCTCAGCAGGAAATTTATGCGTATCTGCGCCATTGCGCAGACAAGTACCTGCTGCGCCCAAAGATTCGTTTTGGCACCCGTGTTACCGAGGCGCGATTCGATGAAACTCGCGGTGAATGGGAGGTGGCGCTGGATACCGGTGAGCGCTGCCGGGCTCGCGCACTCATCATGGCGGTCGGCGCCCTCAACGTGCCTCAATACCCGGATATTGAGGGTATGGATAGCTTTGGCGGCACCGTCATGCACACGGCCGAATGGCAGTCCGATTGCTCGCTGAAAGGGAAGAAAGTTGCCGTTGTGGGCACGGGCGCCAGCGCCATCCAGGTCATACCGAGTATTCAGCCCGACGTTGAGCAGTTGACCGTCTTTCAGCGAACCCCGCCGTGGGTGTTGCCCAAGCACGATCGCTCCCTGAGTATGTCGGAGCACCAGCGCTTCAAGCGTTGGCCCTGGTTGCAGAAAATGCTGAGGCGCCTGCAGTACATCAAAATGGAAAGCGTGCTTCCCGCGTTTATCTGGGACAGCCTGCTCACGAGAATCGGTGAAGCGGCGGCAAGGCGATACATTAATAGTCAGATTCGCGATCCGGAGCTGCGCAATAAATTGACGCCGGATTACTCCATTGGTTGCAAGCGGGTACTGCTCTCTGACGATTACTACCCGGCGCTGCGTCAGCCCAATGTGGAGGTGATTGCCGAGGGTGTCGCGAGGATGGATGAGTCCGGTATTGTCGCCAGCGACGGCGAACGTCGGGATGTGGATGTTGTCGTCTTGGCAACCGGCTTTAAAGTGCCATCGGCCGGTGCGCCGATGCCTATATATGGCTTGGGCGGCCGGAAATTGCAGGATGACTGGGCAGTGGGGGCTGAGGCGTATAAAGGCATCAGCGTGACAGGCTACCCCAACATGCTGTATCTCATGGGGCCTAATACCGGTCCGGGCAATACCTCCGTTATCTTTTATATCGAGTCGCAAATTCGCTATGTCGTTAAGTACCTCAAGCGCCTGCAGGCGTTCTCTGATGGCAGCTTGAACGTGCGGCCCGTCGTGCAGCGCGACTTTAATCAACGCATCGACCGAATGTTCCAGGGCACAACCTGGACCTCGGGTTGCCACAGTTGGTATCTCACGGAAGACGGTCGAAATACCACTCTGTGGCCCGGCTTTTCCTGGCGTTATCGAATGATGACCCGGCACTTCGCTCTCGGCGATTACGAGCTCGTACCTCACTGCTCAGCAAGTGTGGAAGCCAGCGAGGAGCCGGTGTCCGCTGGTGAAGCCGAGTTAAGTCTCCCCTGATTAGGAAATCTTCGTATGTCGCAAGAACAACGGGTATACGCTATTACCGGTGCTGCGTCGGGTATCGGCCTGGCGCTGGTAAAGCAGTTGCTGGAAGCGGGACAGTGCGTAGCCGCTTCTGATATTTCCGCTGAGGCCTTGGCCGATATGCGGGCACTGGCGCCTGAGGCGCAGCTTATGCTGAGCCCATTGGATGTCGCGGATCGCGAGGCGTTTAACGCTTGGGCCGATGCCGTGGTCGAGCATTTTGCCGGGGTCGATGTCATTGTTAATAACGCAGGTGTGTCACTGAGCTGTCATGCGGGAGAGCAGCCCCGTGAGCACTTTGAATGGCTGTTTAATATCAATTTCTGGGGGGTGGTAAATGGCTGCGAAGCCTTCTTGCCACATTTAAGCGCCCGCAACGGCACGATCGTTAATATTTCAAGTCTGTTTGGCCTGATGTCGGTGCCCTCCCAGTCGGCCTATAACTCGGCGAAGTTTGCGGTTCGCGGCTATTCAGAATCGCTGCGTCAGGATTTGCGCGGCAGCGGCGTGTCGGTGTTGACGGTCCACCCTGGCGGCATCAAAACCAATATTGCCCGCAATGGCCGCCATTTCCATGATCTGCAAGGCAATGCGCGTGGCTTGGATGCAACCGCTGCCAGTTTCGATCGCGTTGCGCGAACCAGTCCCGAGTCAGCCGCCGCCGCCATACTGCGTGCTTTGCGTAAAGGGCGCCGCCGCTTGTTGATTGGCGGCGATGCTCGCTTGCTGGATGTCATTCAGCGCATGTTTCCCGGGCGATACGACCAACTGCTGGGGCCGTTGCTGCGCTTCGGCTGAGGGGAGTGCTGCCAGCGGCGACGGGCACTGGTATGCTTGGTGCCTTGTTGTGCAGGAGGGCCCCATGGCGAAGGCGATTCAACTGGATGATTCCTGGCTGGCAGAGCTGGCCGGGGAATTTGAGCAGGATTATATGCAGCAGTTGCGCGCGTTCCTGCAGCAGCGTCGCGAGCAGGGGGCGACGATTTACCCAAGACCCTCTGAGTGGTTTGCCGCACTGGATGCAACGCCCTTTGATAAAGTGAAAGTGGTGGTGCTTGGGCAGGACCCCTATCACGGTCCACATCAGGCCCATGGCCTCTGTTTTTCTGTTCAGCCCGGCGTGCCGGCTCCTCCGTCGCTTGTGAATATTTTTCAGGAACTGGAACAGGATGTGGGGATTCCCCGGCCAAGTCATGGCTACCTTCAATCCTGGGCTGAGCAGGGTGTATTGCTGCTGAACAGTGTGCTGACGGTAGAGCAGGGGCAGGCGGGCGCGCATCAGGGGCGCGGTTGGGAGCGTTTTACCGACGCCGTGGTGGACGCGCTGAATCGCGATCGAGAAGGCTTGGTGTTTATGCTGTGGGGGTCGTACGCTCACAAAAAAGGGGCGGCGATAGACGCGCGCCGCCACTTGGTGTTAAAGGCGCCTCACCCCTCTCCGTTGTCGGCCTACCGTGGTTTTTTTGGCTGTCGCCATTTTTCCAAGGCCAACGATTACCTGCAGGGACGTGGTGAGGCGCCGATCAACTGGCAATTGCCCACCTCAGTCTAGCGCTCAGTCTTCGCCGATCTCCGGCAGGGGGTAGGGCAGTTTCAGCAGGCTGAGTGGCTGTGTTTCTCCCGCCAGGTGAATGGCTTTGTCCAGCGCGTTGATGCTTAACACCGCAGACACAAGCGCTTGGCCGTTCTCACTGTACATCGAAACAACGTTACCGATACTCGACGCTTCGTCGTCGGCAAATAACTCGCTGCCCGGCGTGGCTGGGGTGTCGCGGTTCACGGTCGCCGCATAGAGACGGCGCTTCAGCTTGCCACGGTATTGCATCCGGGCGACCACTTCCTGTCCGGTGTAGCAGCCTTTTTTGAAGTTCAGGGCGCCAGTGAGCTGGTAGTTCAGTTGTTGCGGGACAAACATGTCCTGGGTGGCTGCGCAGACGTCGGCAATACCGGCGCGGATATTCTCTGCTTCCCAGCGACCACCCGGCACGACGCTGGCGCCTTCGCTGAGCGCGGGCCAAAGTTCACAGGCACGCTCGTCACTCAGCCAACACTCAAAGCGCTTGCCGTCATGGTCGCTCTGAATGACCACGGTGTCGGGGGCAGTTACAACACCACTCAGCTCGCCTTGAGGGCATTTGCCGAACACGGCGGAAATTTTAGATTGGGCGTCATCGCCCCAGAGCGCGATGACGTGATGCTGACGGCGCGTTTCGCTGATGCTGGCTTTCGAGAAGACAATATACTTGTTTAAGAGCAGTCGGGTGCTCTCGCAGAGGTCGGCAGACATGCGTAGCAACGCGCAGTCTTCGCTGGGCATGGCGCCTACAAAGCTGCTGACAACTCGCCCCTTGAGGTTGCAATAGGCGCCGCGACTGGCCTGCTCGGCAGTGATTTGCTGCCAATCGCAACTGGTTTGGCCCTGAAGAAACTTACGGCTATCCGGGCCGTCCAGTCGCAGGAAGTCGTAGTGCAGCAGCGGACTGATATTCAGTGCTGAGCCGGGCTCCTCGGTGCCCGGCTGCCAATAACTTTGCGCGTCTATCAGGCTGTCGGGGTAGTGTGTTGCGAGTTGTGCTTCGAAGGTACTCATAAATCCTGTTGCCGACATCGTGTCGAATTTGGAAGTGGGGGAGGTTCACGTAACGGCCCCCGAACACGGTATACTAGGCCGTCTTTCATGGGCTGGCGAATGATTTGTCTGCCCGTTTTCAGTGCAGTGGAAAATAATGCTTTCAGAAAACGAGATCAAGCGAATTTACTGGGCCTGCCGCCGAGGCATGCTGGAACTTGACCTGGTCATGGTGCCATTTTACGAGCAACGCTTCAGGGCGTTAAGTGAGGTCGATCAACAGCGCTTTGTTAAGCTGCTGGAATGTGAGGATACCGAGCTGTTCCAGTGGTTTCTCGGAAAAGGCTCGCCGGAGGATCCCGAGTTGGCCAGCATCGTCAATGACATCAACGCCTTTTCTAAAGCCGCTAAGGCTTGAGCCGACGTTCTCGCAGCGCTTGGCGGCCTCACTGGTCGCCGCCGCGGGGATAGTATGCGTTCTTTTGTTCCCTCTCGATACCGGCTTAATACAACGGGGCGTTCCCTCTGCGGCAAGCACCGTTGTACGTCTTTTCCTTCAGCTTACGCTTGCCGTCTATGCCGGCGTTTGGCTCCGTCGGCTGACATCTCGCTCGCGCTGGTGTCCTGCTGAGTTGCTGTTGCGCGACGGGCGGGCGGATATCCGCTGGCAGGAGACTGCTCTTCCGGTGCAGCTGACACCACGTTGGGTGGGGGCGCGATTGATTGTGCTGGTCGTTGACGATGGCCAGTGCCGCTGGCCGTTGCCGTTGTTCTCACACCAGCTTCCCACTGACGACTTTCGTCGCCTTCGGGGGCTGGTCCATCTCGGTGCTGTCGGGGACAGGGTTCAGCTATCGCGGCGATAGTTGTCGGGGACCAGAACCGTGTCTTTGGCCACATCTAATGTTTCGGGGTAGTCGAGCGTGTAGTGCAGGCCGCGACTTTCTTTGCGCTGCATGGCACTGCGAATAATCAGCTCGGCAACCATCGCAAGGTTGCGCAATTCCAACAGGTCGTTGCTGACCTTGTAATTGGAGTAATACTCGCTGATTTCCTGCTGTAGCAGGGCTGCCCGGTTCAGGGCGCGCTGCAGGCGCTTGTCGGTGCGTACGATGCCGACGTAGTCCCACATAAAGCGCCGTAACTCATCCCAGTTGTGGGAGATCACCACGTCCTCATCGGAGTCGGTCACCATGGACTCGTCCCATGGCGGGGCAATCACCGGGGCGGGCAGAGTGTCGAGTTGTGCGCTGATATCAGCGGCTGCCGAGCCACCGTACACCAGGCATTCCAGCAATGAGTTGCTGGCCAGCCGATTGGCACCGTGCAAGCCGGTAAATGAGGTTTCGCCGATGGCGTACAGACCGGGAATATCGCTCCGTCCGTGCTGGTCGACCATGACTCCGCCACAGGTGTAATGAGCTGCGGGTACCACCGGAATGGCTTCGCGGCTGATATCAATGCCGAGTTCCAGGCAGCGGGCGCGAATAGTCGGAAAGTGTTCCAACAGGAATTCAGGGGATTTGTGGCTGATATCCAGATAGACGCAATCGCTGCCAAGTCGCTTCATTTCATGGTCAATGGCCCTGGCGACGATGTCTCGGGGAGCCAGTTCACCGCGCTCATCGTAGCGAGGCATGAACCGCTCGCCACGGGAGTTAAACAGCTTTCCGCCTTCACCTCGGATGGCCTCGGTAATCAGAAATGACTTGGCTTTGGGATGATAGAGGCAGGTCGGGTGGAACTGATTAAATTCCATGTTGGCGACTCGGCAACCTGCTCGCCATGCCATGGCGATGCCATCGCCGGAAGCGCCATCCGGGTTGCTGGTGTAAAGGTAAGCCTTATTGGCGCCGCCGGTTGCCAGTACTACGGTTTTGGCGTGGAACAATTCCACGTGGCCGCTGTCTCTGTTGAGGACGTAAGCGCCGTGGCATCGCCCTGACCGGACAATTAAGTCGATAGCGACGTGCCGAGCGAACAACTTGATGTTGTCGTGCTCCTGAGCGCGAGCGCTGAGGGTCGTTGATACTGCGCGGCCTGTGGCATCCGCGGCATGTATAATGCGGCGCTGACTATGCCCTCCTTCGCGAGTGAGGTGCAGGTCGTTATTGTCGTTGTCAAAACGACTGAACTGGACGCCTTGGGCCAATAGCCAGTCAATAGTGGTGCTGGAGTGGCCGACTGTAAATCGGACGGCGTCCTCGTGACACAGTTGGGCGCCCGCTGTCAGTGTGTCGGCAACGTGCGCGTCCACGCTGTCGTTTTTGTGCAGTACGGCGGCGATGCCCCCCTGAGCCCAGTAGGTAGCGCCTTCGTTGAGTTCGCCTTTGCACAACACGGCGATACTGGCGCGCTCTGCCAGTTGCAGTGCGAGGGACAAGCCTGCTGCGCCGCTGCCGATGACCAGCACGTCGTGGGCGTGATAGTGGCTCATGGGAGGGTGTTTGCTCCTAATGCGGTCCGGCGATACTATGCCGTCGGAGATAATGAGGCGCAAAGTATACTGGTAGCTGCGTCGCTAACCAATATGATGGGCTGAGCGCCTGGCGCCGACCACGGGAAAAAGAATGAGAGAACTTCTTCAGCGTATGCTGGTCTATGCAACAGTTGCTGTTGATTCGTTGTTGGCGGGGATTTATGAGTCAGCCTAAAAATACGGATCAACAACTGGTTGAGCGGGTAAAGAAGGGCGATAAACGAGCCTTCGATATGCTCGTCCTCAAATACCAGCACAAGATTTTTGGTTTGATCTCGCGCTATGTCAAAGACAGCGATGAAGTGCAGGATGTTGCTCAGGAAGCCTTTGTCAAAGCCTATCGTGCTTTGCCTAAGTTTCGGGGCGATAGTGCCTTCTATACCTGGCTATACCGTATTGCGATCAACACAGCCAAGAACTATCTGGTGGCACGTAATCGGCGGCCACCGGGCAGTGACGTCGATGTGTCTGATGCCGAGTATTTTGACGGGCCATCGGCACTGAAAGATATCGAATCGCCGGAAAACCAGCTCTACGGTCAGGAGTTGCAGGCGGTTGTGCAGGATGCCATTAAATTATTGCCAGAAGATTTGCGTTCTGCGCTAACTCTTCGCGAATTTGATGGTCTTAGCTATGAAGATATTGCGGCGGTGATGGATTGCCCCGTTGGAACGGTCCGTTCGCGGATATTCCGCGCGCGGGAGGCGGTGGATAGTCGGGTTAAGTCCCAGATGAGTGGCGAAGAGGTGTAATTATGAATGATACCGTCAGAGAATCGTTGTCGGCGCTGATGGATGGGGAAGCCAGCGAGCTTGAGCTGCGGCGTATCCTTAAAGATGAGGATGCGGCACTGCGAAGTGAGTGGGCCTCTCTGAATCGCAATCAGCAATTGATGCATGACGGTGGCTTGCCCTTCGCTGAGCTGGATATTTCGTCTCGGGTGATGGCGGCCATTGACGAGCAGCCGGTGAAAAACAGTGGCAACTGGCGTCAGGCTTTGGCCGGTGTCGCTGTAGCGGCCAGTGTTGCGGCGGTGGTGGTTTTCACTGGCAGCGATCGGATGATGGGCGCGTCGCCGACGGTGGTTGCTCAGCAGGAGACGGTCAGCAATACCAGTGGTCGCGTCTATCCTGCGCAAATGTCGCCGGCAACCGGCGGTGTTGCGGTGAGCGCTAAAGCTGGAGCGATGCCAACCATGACAGCCTCTCCCGCAGGGGAAGATCAGCAGCGCTTCGAAGAGTTGCTGCGTAAACATACAGAGCGCGCATCACTGAATAACGGACAGGGCTTCGTATCTTATGCACGTGTGGTTTCCCAGGAATCCGAATAAGGTACGTGTTGGCGCCATCCTCGCTTTTGCAGCCATGGCGGCGTGCCACAACGTCATGGCTGATACGCCGGCCGCTGATTGGCTGAAGCGTATGGCAGAAAGTCATCGCACACTGAATTATCAGGGAGTGGTGCGCTACCAGATTGAAGGTAGCACCAACAATTTTAAAATCAGTCATATCGTGAAGGGCGACAGTGAGTATGAATCGCTGGAGTCTCTGGATGATGCCGAGTCCAGTGTGGTTCGCCACGGTCACGATTTGAACTGTGTTCATCCCGGTCCAGAGTTGTTGCGCCTCTTGTCGGCTAACTCCACCGAAAACAGCTTGCTGCACAGCTATTATTCTCTTGCGGTTGCCGAGCCCGGGAGGGTTGCGGGTCGGGAGAGTGTTACCATCGATGTTCGCCCGAAAGATGTCTATCGCTTGGGTTATCGCTTGGGGATTGATGAAGAGTCCGGCCTGTTGTTGAAGTCTGAAATCCTGAATAAGCAGGGCAAGGTGCTAGAGAGTTTCCAGTATCTGGTGCTGGATATGGGCTTGAGTGCGGAGTCAGAGCAGGCTGCCGTCACGCCCGCGGCCCACGATAAAGTGCTGGAAGCATCCTCGCATCTCGACCACCGTTGGAAAGTAGGGTGGTTGCCTGATGGTTTTACGCCGTTGTCGGGCTACCGAGACGCCGAAAGCCTGAGTTATACCGATGGTTTGGCCGTGTTCTCTGTCTTTGTGGAGTCTTTCGCTATCGATCACAGTGTGCCGCCTGATAGCCATATGCGCAGAGGGGCGTCGGTGAGCTATTCCACGATTTATCCTGAACAGGGGCGTCGCGTTACGGTCGTCGGTGAGGTCCCGATGCTGACCGCTCGTCAGGTAGCGCGCTCGATTAAATGGGCGCTGCCGTGATCTGCGAGCGAGGGCGTGTGGTTGCCGCAGACGACAACGCGCTTTGGGTGGAAACGATTCAGCAGAGCAGTTGCTCATCCTGCGCCGCCAAAAAAGGCTGCGGGCAGGGGCTAATGAACAGTTTGCACGACGGTCGGAGAAACCAGATCCGGGTTGCCCTTGACGGGCAATCCGCTGGCGATTACCCCATCGGCAGCGATGTCGATATTGCGATACCTGAATCGGCGCTGTTGGGCGGTGCTTTTGTCGTGTATTTGCTGCCGCTGCTGAGCATGCTCAGTATTATGGCTCTGGTTGCCCAGCGGTATGAAAGTGATGGCCTCGCTGCGTTGGGGGCGGTCTTGGGCTTTTTGCTCGGTTTGATGGCTGTGCGCCTGCACGCCTGGACTAGTCGCAACAACCCCCGTTTTCAGCCTAGGGTGATCGGGCTGCACAAGGCGGTTGCCAGCGATGTTATGACCTTTGTTGACCCCCGTTAAGTCCTTGTCTTTGTCACAATAAACGCTGGGCTGCGTAGCCGAGTGGTCGGGCTTTGCGCTACAATCGCGGGCTTATTTTTCCGCTAATGGCCTTGTCCTGGGGTTTTGCCAATCGTGCCTAGTCTCGACCGAATTCGTAACTTTTCTATCATTGCCCATATCGACCACGGTAAGTCGACACTGGCCGATCGCTTTATTCAACATTGCGGCGGCTTGACCGAGCGTGAAATGGCGGAGCAAGTGCTCGATTCGATGGATATTGAGCGAGAGCGCGGTATCACGATCAAGGCGCAGAGCGTCACGCTCAACTACACCGCCAAAGACGGGAATACCTACCAGCTTAATTTCATCGACACCCCCGGGCACGTAGACTTTTCCTACGAAGTGTCCCGTTCGCTGGCTGCCTGCGAAGGCGCGCTGCTGGTAGTTGATGCTGCCCAGGGGGTGGAAGCGCAATCCGTGGCGAACTGCTACACCGCCATTGAGCAGGGGCTCGAAGTCCTGCCGATTCTGAACAAGATGGATTTGCCGCAGGCAGACCCGGACCGGGTCAAGCAGGAAATTGAAGAAATCATTGGTGTGGATGCCTCCGACGCCGTGCCTGTGAGTGCCAAGTCGGGCATGGGGATTGAGGACGCTCTGGAGCACCTTGTTGCCACGATCCCGCCGCCGGAAGGTGATCCGGATGAACCACTGCAAGCGCTGATTATCGATTCGTGGTTCGATAATTATCAGGGCGTTGTCTCTCTGGTTCGGGTTAAGAATGGCACGCTGAAAAAGGGCGATAAAATCATCTCCAAGTCCCTTGGCAAGGCGCACTCGGTGGATGTAGTCGGAATATTTACGCCGAAGCAGACCAGTACCGGAGTGCTCAAGGCCGGTGAAGTCGGCTTTGTAATCGCCGGAATCAAGGATATTCTCGGCGCGCCGGTCGGCGATACCTTCACCCACTCGGCAACACCTGAGGTGGCGGCATTACCGGGTTTCCAAAAGGTGAAACCGCAGGTATACGCAGGGATGTTCACCGTTTCCACCGACGACTACGAGGATTTCCGCGATGCGCTGGGCAAGCTGACGCTGAATGATGCGTCGCTTTTCTACGAGCCGGAAACCTCAGATGCCTTGGGTTTTGGGTTCCGTTGTGGCTTCCTCGGTACGCTGCACATGGAAATTATCCAGGAGCGCCTGGAGCGAGAGTATGACCTCGATCTGATTACGACAGCCCCCACGGTTATCTATCAGGTGCTGAAGAAGAATGGCGAAGAGATCATGGTGGACAATCCGTCTGCCATGCCGGATCTCGGTGAACTCGAAGAAACGCGAGAGCCGATTGCCCGCGTGAATATTCTGGTGCCGCAGGAACACCTGGGCAACGTGATGAGCCTGTGTTCCGAAAAGCGTGGGGTTCAGATCGATATGCAATTCCTCGGGCAGCAAGTGTCACTGACTTGGGATATCCCAATGAGCGAAGTGGTACTGGACTTCTTTGATCGTTTGAAATCCGTCAGCCGAGGTTTCGCTTCGTTGGATTACAGCTTCGAGCGCTTTGAAGCGGCCAACCTTGTCAAACTCGATGTGTTGATTAATGGCGATCGCGTCGACGCTCTGGCGATGATTGTGCACCGGGATTTCGCCCAGTCTCGCGGACGACTGCTGGTAGAAAAAATGAAGGAACTGATTCCTCGTCAAATGTTTGACGTGGCGATTCAGGCGGCGATCGGCGGACACGTGATTGCGCGGCAAACCGTGAAGGCGCTGCGTAAAAATGTGACGGCAAAGTGCTATGGTGGCGATGTTTCCCGTAAGCGCAAGCTGTTGGAAAAGCAAAAAGCAGGGAAAAAGCGCATGAAGCAGGTCGGCAATGTCGAGATTCCACAGTCTGCTTTCCTCGCGGTTCTCAAGGTCGATGGATAAGGGACAGATCGCATGGTCAATCTGATATTGCTGGTGGCAGTGGTAGCGTCGCTGTTGGTTTGGCTGGTTCAGGAGCTGAAAGGTCGCCGTCAAATGCAGACGGCGCTGCAGTGGTGTGCTGAGCGCAAGACCGCCAGTGATGCTGATTCACTGCGCGAACAGGTGATACCAGCATGGTTGGAATGGAGTTATCGCCTGGTATTGGCCTTGTGGCTTGTCTGGCTGGCCAGCGTTGTACTGATAAAGGATGGTGATTTCGCGCTGGCACTGGTGATGCTGACCCTGTTGGCAGGTGTTATTGCCGGTCTGGACCGCTTTGTTTTCCAGAAGGCGAGGGAAGCGTTTGTCAGTGCCGGCAATGTCGCGGTCTATATCACCTATTTCGTAAAGCAGGAGCAGGACAGCCTCAAAAACGAGTTTGGTGGGACACTGCCGATTGCCGAAAATGCCCGGTCATTTTTCCCGGTATTGCTGGTGGTGCTGGTTCTTCGCTCGTTTGTCGTCGAACCTTTTCAGATTCCTTCCGCGTCAATGGTGCCAAGCCTTGAAGTCGGTGACTATATTCTGGTCAACAAGTTTAACTATGGCTTACGCCTGCCGGTGACCGGCACCAAATTGATGGAAGTCGGTGAGCCCAAACGCGGCGATGTGATGGTGTTCTTTCCGCCGGGGGACAGTCGCTACTTCATCAAGCGCGTGGTCGGTCTGCCGGGCGATAAACTCCAGTACATCAACAAGAAGTTATATGTTAACGGTAAGTTGATGCCGCAGACGCTGGTGGCCGAGGTACCCCCATTGCAGCCGGTGACTCAAGTTATTCGTGAGCAGCTGGGGGATGTTGCGCACCTGATACATCATGATAAGCGGATATATCGTGGTGACTTTGAAACGACGGTAGCGCCTGGACACTACTTCATGATGGGCGATAATCGCGATAACAGCAGCGATAGCCGGGTGTGGGGAGAAGTCCCGGAAGAGAATATTGTCGGCCAGGCCTTTGCTATCTGGATGCACTGGCGGTCATTTTCGGAATTGCCCAGCTTTGATCGCGTGGGACGCATTCGCTGAGAGGAAATGAGCATGAGACAACAGCAACGTGGAATGAGTATGCTGTCATTCGTGATGCTTGCGGGCGTTGCGGTGGTTTTGGGTACCATGGTGGTAAAGCTGGCGCCGATATATATCGACTACTGGTCACTGAGCAAGGTGATTGAAGACGTGGTTGAAGAGAATTCCAGTGGTGACACCTCGCCTGCTCAGGTCAGGCAGGCCTTGCAGCGCCGATTTACTACTAACCGCATAGAGGCGGTGTCACTGCGCGATATCACCATCAAAAACAATGACAAGGGAATTCTGATCGACGCGAGCTACGAAAAACGCGTGCCTTTGTTTATTAATATTGATGCGGTAGTCAAATTCGAAGAAGCCCAGTTCCAGATTCTTCGTTGAATATGAGCCGCTATGCCGCCCTCTATGCCCGTCTGGGCTATGTATTTAGTGACGAAGCATTATTGCAGCATGCACTGACGCATCGCAGCTACGGCCCTGAACACAACGAGCGCCTGGAGTTTCTCGGCGATTCCCTGCTGAACATGATTGTTACGGATGTGCTGTTTAGCCGCTACCCTGGTCTCGACGAGGGTGAGCTCAGCCGTATGCGCGCGGCACTGGTCAGCGGTAAAACGCTGGCTCAGGTCGCGACCGAATTGCAGCTGGGCGACAGTCTGCGCCTCGGTGCCGGAGAGCGTAACAGCGGTGGGCACCGCCGAAGTTCAACCCTGGCAGATGCCGTAGAAGCCTTGTTGGGAGCCGTCTATCTTGAGGCGGGCATGCAGGCCTGTCGAGACTGTGTCATGCGCTGGTTTGCCAGTCGATTGGATCAACTGGACCCCACGGCCAGCCATAAAGATGCTAAAACCCGTTTGCAGGAGTTGCTGCAGGCCCGCAAGCAACCGTTGCCGGACTACCAGCTTTGTGGCACTGAAGGTAAAGCCCACCAGCAGGCATTCACCGTGTCCTGTGTTGTTTCATTATTGAGTGACCCTGTGGTTGCGACGGGAACCAGTCGCCGCAAAGCGGAGCAGGCCGCCGCTGAAGCCGTGTTGGCGCGTTTGGAGAAATGACTATGAGCCAAGAGGCAATGCCCACGCGTTGTGGCTATATTGCGATTGTGGGGCGTCCCAATGTGGGTAAGTCGACCCTGCTCAACCACATTCTGGGTCAGAAACTCAGCATTACTTCCAGAAAGCCCCAGACAACCCGGCACCAGGTGCTGGGAATTAAAACGGAAGGTGATATCCAGGCGATCTATGTCGATACGCCGGGGCTGCATCTGCGTGATGAAAAGGCCATTAATCGCTATATGAACCGGGCGGCCAGCGCGGCGCTGGCAGATGTGGATCTGGCGTTGTTTGTGGTTGATCGCGATCGCTGGACGGATGAGGACGACTTGGTCCTTGAGAAATTGCGCCATGCCGAGTGCCCTGTGGTATTGGTGGTGAATAAAATTGATCGCCTGGCCGACAAGGCAGAGCTGTTGCCGCTTATTGAATCCTTGAGCACGCGCTTTGAGTTTGCCGACATTGTGCCGGTGTCGGCGCTGCGGGGACACAATCGGGATGATCTTGAAACGCTGATTCACGGCTATTTGCCCGAGGGCATTCATCTGTTTCCCGAAGACCAGATTACTAATCGCAGTGAGCGCTTCCTGGCCGCTGAACTGGTGCGCGAAAAGATTATGCGGCAGCTTGGTGAAGAGGTCCCTTACGCCATGACTGTGGAGATTGAGGAATTCAAAGCCTCTCCCAGGCTCATAGAAATTTCCGCACTGATCCTCGTTGAACGCCAAGGGCAGAAGAAAATCCTCATTGGTGAAGGGGGGAGTCGCTTGCGGCAGATTGGTACAGAAGCCCGCAAAGACATGGAAAAGGCGTTTGACAGTAAGGTCATGCTGCGGCTTTGGGTCAAGGTGAAGTCGGGCTGGTCCGATGACGAGCGTGCTCTGCGCAGCTTGGGATATACCGATCTCGACTGATGAGTACGGCGCGCGTTGAGGCAGAGCCGGGCTATGTTCTACATGTTCGCGCGTATCGCGATACCAGCGCCATTATCGATGTTTTCAGTCGCCATCACGGTCGCGTTAGTGCTGTTGCCAAGGGCCTGAAGGCCAATACTAAAGGCAGGCAGCGCTGGCGTGCAGATCTACAGCCGGGCAATTTATTGTTCCTGTCGTGGTCTGGAAGAGGGGAGCTGAAAACGCTCTCGGATGTGCAGCTCAACAGCCGCTTTCCCCTTAAGGGTGATGCGTTGTATTGCGCTTTCTACGTCAATGAGTTGTTGCAGCGCCTGTTACATCCACTCGACCCCCAACCAGATATTTTCTCTCTTTACGGCCAATGCCTGCTGGGCTTGTCTCGCGACCCTGAGCCGGAATTGGCGCTTCGACATTTTGAGTTTGCCCTGCTCAACCAACTGGGGTACGGGGTGGATTTTTCGGCGCTTGATGATTGCCCGGCCGCGAGTGTGGGGTTTCATCCCGAGCAAGGGTTCCTGCTGCCTGAGCTGTTGCCGCCCGATAGCCCCCGATTTCCAGTAGCTGATCTTCAGCGAATAGCCAGCTACGATTTCGACGCAGACAGCCTGAAGGTCGCCAAACAGTTGTCACGGCTTGCGCTGGCGCCGCTGTTGGGTGGGCGACCGCTGAACAGCCGAAAGCTGTTCATGCAGGCGCGAAAGCGATCTTACGAGCAGAAATAGTTAGTCGAACATCACGTCAAGGTCATGTTCTTCATGCCAGGTCTGGAGCTCATCAATGCATCGGAGAACCGCTTGGGCAGCATTCGTTGTGTCGGCAGCGCCGTTATTCAATGCCGCTTCCAACGCACTGGTTGAGGCCTGGAGATGGGGGACGCCGGTATAACAACAGCTACCTTTCAGGCCGTGATTCAGTTGATCCAGCAGCTCCCAGTCACCAATGTGCAAACTCTGCGCAATGTCTCGGCGTTGCGCCGGGAGCTGGTCCAGCAGCATTTTCAACATATCCTTTGCCAGCTCTGGCCTGTTTTTGGACAGCGACAGGCACTGCTTGATGTCTACGGGGCGAGGCACGGTATCGTTATCAATAGGCTCGATGATGTTCGGTAGAGCACACGATGGCGACAGGTGGCGAGCGAGAATTTTTTCCAATTGCGCCTCGTTGACGGGCTTGCTGAGGTAATCATTGATCCCTGCCTCTCTAAGTTGGGACGGGTTGTCCGGGGCAAGATAGGCAGAGATGGCCGCAATAGGGGTGTGGATATTGAGGCCCGTTTCGCGAATTTGTCGACTGGCCTCGATCCCGTCCATTTGCGGCATTTGTATATCGATGAAAATTAATTCAAAGCGCTGGTCCTGGCAGTAGGCAACAGCTTCTATCCCGTTCTGCGCGGTTACCGGTTTAATGCCGAAATCCCCCAAAAAGCTCGACAGAATGTGGAGGTTCGATGGGTTGTCGTCGACGATTAATACGGCACTGCCGCTGTATGCAGTTGATCGCTGATAGGGCTTGGTGCTGTATCCGCTGCGCAGGGCATCAAACAAACGCACATGCGAGACGGGTTTGCTCATCCAAATTCGGCCATCGTTATGCTCGATATCTTCGGCATGTGCACTGAGTACCACCGTCGGATGTTGGCTGTTGTTGGGTGGCAAGTCGCTGGGATCTTCGTCCTTGTCCAGGCTGATCAATGTGTATTCGCATTGGCTGTCAAGCTCAGTGAGTTCGCGGCAGCTATGCACCTCCATACCCCAGCCTTGCAGCAGCGCTTTCAGTGACTCGGCATAGTATTGGCTGCGGTCATAGACGGCGATCCGCTGGCCGTTCAGCGCTGTAAAGTTGCGCATTTCGACTGCGCTGTGGTCTATCGGCAGCCGCAGCGTGAACCAGAAGGTAGAGCCACGTCCCGGCTCACTTTCCAGGCCGACTTCACCGCCCATTTCTTTCACGAGACCTTGTACGATGACCAGGCCGAGGCCGGTTCCGCCATACTGCCGGGTGACCGAGGCATCCGCCTGGGTGAAGTTGCCGAAGATCAGTTTCCGTTGTTCGGCGCTGATGCCGATACCGCTGTCACTGACTTTAAACTCCAGAAGAGCACTTTCCTCGTCGGATTCCTTGCAATGTAAGTCGATGCGAATATGGCCGCAGGGCGTGAACTTGATGGCGTTATTGATCAAATTTGTAAGGATTTGTCGCAGCCTCAAGGAGTCGCTCAGTACACTTTCGGGGCAGTCTGGCTCGATAAACAGCGCGAGATCCAATCCTTTGTCGGCGGCGCCAGGCGCCAGCATAATCAGCGTATCTTCCATCATTTCCCGCAGTTGTACCGGGGCGTTGTCGAAAACGAGCTTCCCTGCTTCCAGCTTCGAGAAGTCCAGGATGTCGTTGATGATCGTCAGCAGATTAGTGGCGCTGTTGCGTATGGTTTCGACGGCTTCTCGCTGACGGCCCTTGATATCGGCTTTGAGTAGAATATTACTGAAGCCCAGTATGCTGTTCAGCGGGGTTCGAATTTCGTGGCTGGTATTGGCGAGAAACTCGGACTTCATCCGGTTGGCGGTAATGGCTTCTCGACGGGCCAGGTCGAGCTCGATATTTTGGACTTCCAGGGTTTCCAGCGTTTCCCTCAGATCGCTGTTGGATTGCTCCAGGTTCTGCTGAAGCTCCTTCAGCGCCTGAATCTGCGAAGCGTTGAGGTGGTTCAACTCCTCCGCAATGCTGGTGAATTCGTCATTGCCGGGCATAAAAAAGTGGATGTCCCGTTCGCCGCTGCTCAGGCGGCGGGCAGCATCTCTAAGTCCTTTTAAGTCACGGCTGATATTGTGGTTTATGTAGCTGAAAATGATGACACAGAACAGCACCGTCAGGCCGAGAAACATCGAGCCGGACAGCAGAGACTGATACTTCATCAGCTCATATTGATGCCAGCTGTAACTCATTTTTGCCCAGCCGAGAACATCGTTGCTGTTCGCAGCGGAGGGCTGATTATTAGGGGGAGTTATCGTCCATACCACGTCTAGCTGTTTGCCATTGTCGACCAGTTGGTAGGGAGTGGAGAGGCTCAAACCTGAAATGTCCGGTGTTTCCGTCGCCGGTCCGGAATGGCTCAGCAACTCCAGGTTTCGGTCGTAGACGCTCACAGCCCGCACACCGTTTTCTTCGAGTGCCGATTGGGTCAGTTCATCAAGCAGGTCATAGTGGCGGTCTTCCAGGGTATGGGCGACGACCACACTGAGCTGGCGCGCAGCGGCCAGTGCCCGGTCCGACATGATGTCCCGGGTGGTCGATAGCTGATTGTGGATGACGTAAATACTGAAGCTCAGGCAAACCGCAAGAACCGGCAGCAGTCCCAGGAAAATGATGAGCCGTTTGAATCCGTAACGCCTGCGCATGGTGAACTGGAGCCTTTCACTGCGGCAATGGTATTATCCCTGCCATTATGTAATGTGTGGTTGCCAAAGTTAGGCAGTATACCAGCGCCTACGATGTCGCAAGTACCGCGCCCACCCGTAACAGAGGCCGGCCCCGAGGTTCCATCTCCATGACAGAATTCCCCACCATAGAGCAATACATTGGCAATACACCTCTGGTGCGATTGCAGCGGCTGGATAACAGCAGCAACACGATTCTGCTAAAACTTGAGGGCAATAATCCGGCCGGTTCGGTCAAGGATCGCCCCGCAATGAGCATGATAGCGCGCGCGGAGGCCCGCGGCGACATTCAGCCTGGAGATACCCTGATTGAGGCGACCAGTGGCAATACCGGTATTGCGCTGGCGATGGCTGCGGCTATTCGCGGCTATAAAATGATACTGATCATGCCGAGCCACATGAGTGCAGAGCGCAAACTGGCCATGGCCGCTTACGGCGCGACCTTGCTTGAAGTCAGTCAGGAAGAGGGGATGGAAGGCGCGCGAGACTTGGCACTTGCTATGCAAGAGCGCGGAGAGGGTAAGGTGCTGGACCAGTTCGCTAATGCGGATAACCCCTTGGCACACTACGAGGGAACCGGCCCCGAAATCTGGGAGCAGACCGGAGGGCGTATTACCC
>CERC01005916.1_pt1 | contig 28637 bp, 27 predicted proteins | sample 530921 | NCBI WGS metagenome assembly CERC01 (sample SAMEA2621099, study PRJEB7988) | marine metagenome | isolation source: saline water (ENVO:00002010), including
TAGCACTGTGAAAAACAGGGAAATCTTGTACTTTGGTATCGATATGGCGGGAAATTTTGGATAAGAGGCGGTTTTAGGTTCTATCGTAGCTGAGATTCAGCGTCATTTTTTAAGAAATGACCAAACTCAAACCCTAGTTGGGTTTCTTTGCGTGCAACGTGACGAAAGCCTTTTGCTTTTAATTGCTTGCGAATTTCTCTGACGATGAGGCGGGCATCTTGATATGATGTGCTGACCGTTTGGCTACAGGCGTTATTATCCTGCGTATTGCATCCCCAGCTTTGGGTTACAATCCAATCGCCGACCAGGTCTTGATACATCCTAACGATGTAATATTCCTGATGTTTTTGCCAACGCATGATCAAAGTAGATGAGTCCAGTTAAAACGAGTGGTTTGATACCACTATTTTTCATTAAAGCCGCGAATTGAGCCTGATCTTAGCGTGTTTGTAAAGTCCGGAGACTGATAAATTGCTTAATAGAAAACTAAATATTTTAGCGGATGAGAATATGCCCCAAGTGGAGGCTATTTTTTCTCGTTTCGGTGAGGTGACTTTAAAGAACGGCCGAGAATTTAGCGCTGAGGATTTAAGTGAAATTGATGTCTTGTTAGTTCGCTCAATTACGCAAGTGAATGAGTCGTTGCTTGGGGGTAGCCCTGTGCAATTTGTAGGTACTGCAACCATTGGAACGGATCATATAGATCACAAATGCCTACAAAGCAGAGAGATTGCATTTAGTAATGCGCCTGGTTGTAACGCCGATGCGGTAGTTGAATATGTGCTGAGTAATTTGTTACTCATCGCAGAGCACCAAGGGTTTGATCCTAAGGATCGTACTTTTGGTATTGTCGGAGTCGGTAATGTCGGCGGGCGTCTGCAAAAGCGTCTTCAAGCCTTAGGTTATAAGATTTTATTGAATGATCCTTTGCGTGAAAAAAACGAAGAGGATTTTGTTGGTTTAAATGAAGTATTACGTAAAGCAGATGTCATCTGCCTGCATACGCCTCTAACTGATAAAGGGGAGCATCCAACTCATCATCTTATCTCAGGGTCCGAACTGGCTCGGGTTAAAGAGAATGCGATTATTATTAATGCGGGCAGAGGCCCTGTGATTGATAATGCTGCATTGCTACAAGTGGGTAAAAAGCGTTTAGATCTGACGTTTGTTTTGGATGTCTGGGAGCATGAGCCTCTTGTTGATGCAGAGCTAGCAGAACGTTGCGCAATAGTAACCCCCCATATAGCGGGTTACAGCTATGATGGTAAAGTGCGTGGTACATATATGTTGTATCAAGCGCTGTGTAAGCATCTAGGCGAGCCGTGTGAAAAAACGCTAGACGATTTTTTACCTGTAGCCGAACTTGCGAATGTTGAGCAAGGAGAGTTAACACCACTTGAGCTGACTCAGAAGGTCTATGATCCGCGTATTGATGATTATATGTTACGCCAGACATTAGCCTTACCTGAATCAGAGAAAAAGCAGGCGTTTGATCAGTTGCGAAAGCAGTACCGTATTAGGCGCGAATTTGCTTCGCTTAGTGTTTCTGGTGCTACAAACCCCAAACAGTTAGAAGCGATAGGTTTCAAGCTCGCAGCTGAGGGGTAAATCCCTTAGTATGTAGCTACTGTTTATATATGTATTACATGCAAATCTCATCATATTCATAGCGATCAAGTAATAACCTTAATGACAACAGCTTTAGAATCATTGAATGACTCGCGTACGCTTTCCGAGTTGAATCCGCGTATAGGTGAGAAAGTTCAAATAGAAACCCGAGCGCCTAGAGCACGCTATTCTGTTCAACTGCTGGGCTATCGTGAAAACGGTAGTTTGATGGTTTCAGCACCAAAAAAATCTTCTATTAATGCTGGATCGTTAGTGACCGTTCGCTTGATGAGCGGGAATTACATCTGTGCATTTAGTGCGAAGGTTTTAAAAATTCAAACCTCACCTTTCGCTTATTGGCATTTGGAGTATCCGCAGAAAACGGAGATTAGGCGTATCCGGAGTCATACGCGAGTGCCTGTTAATCTGTTGGTCTCTGTTGATGAGTTTGAACAAGGAAAAGGCCTTAGGCATGACTGGCCAATGAATGCTTACTGTTCGAATATCAGTATGAAAGGCGCGTGTATTGACGCCCCTGTGGCTTTAGGCAAGCAGAGTGATAAATTGTTTATTACAACTCGTTTTACTGTTGCCGGTATTGATCAGGTTGTTTTAACCCCTGCGCTGATTCGAAATGTTCAACCGCAAGAGGGCAGTGTGACTCCAGTTGTCACTCATGGATTAGAGTTTTTAGATATTGATGATGATACACATCTGATATTGGCTGGATTTGTATACCAACAGTTTTTAATTGAAACCGGTAATTTGGAGATATTAGGTGTTTAAGCTAGGTCTTATTATCAATCCGTTGGCGGGTGTTGGCGGTAGTGTCGCTCTGAAAGGCAGTGATGGTGAACAAACGGCTCAAGAGGCGCTAGCTTTGGGAGCAAAACCAAAAGCAGGTTTAAGGACACTGCAGGCGCTAGATGTATTGAAAGGGCTTGAGGTTGAGGTCGTAACTTATCCTGCAGAGATGGGAGAGAATGTTGCTATTCAAGCAGGATTTGTTCCTACAGTCATTGGTGAAATTGAATCTGGCCATACCTCTGCAGAGGATACGATCAACGCGGCTAAAGCGTTAGTAAAAGAGAATGTAGATCTGGTTTTATTTGCCGGTGGCGATGGTACAGCACGTAATATCTGCGAAGCGATCTCAGACGAAGTACCTGTATTAGGTGTTCCGGCTGGTGTGAAAATCCATTCAGGCGTATATGCGGTGACCCCACATGCGGCGGGTGAAATTATTGCCATGTTAGTCAAAGGCGAACTGGTCACTTTAGGGGATCAAGAAGTTCGCGATATTGATGAGGTCGCTTTCCGTGAAGGCCGTGTTCGCGCTAAATATTATGGTGAATTAAGCGTTCCGCAAGAGCACCGTTATCTTCAGCATGTAAAGAATGGTGTTAAAGAATCTGAAGAGCTTGTTCTGGATGATATCGCAGCGGATATTATTGAGAAAATGGAACCTGATACTTATTACATTATGGGGTCAGGTTCTACGGTCGCCGGTGTAATGGAGCAGTTAGGGCTTGATAATACGCTCCTAGGTGTTGATCTGATCAAAGATAATGAGCTTGTAGCCTCCGATTGTACGGGTCAACAGTTACTGGATTTAACCCAAGGACATGATTGCCAATTAGTGATTACGCTTATTGGAGGTCAAGGGCATATTATTGGCAGGGGTAATCAGCAACTTAGCCCGGAGTTACTGCTACGTTTAGGTAAACAGAACATCAACGTTATCGCAACCAAAACCAAGCTGCATGCTTTGGAAGGTCGACCTTTAATAGTTGATAGTGATGAGCCTAAAGTTAACCAGTTACTATCTGGTGTTATACCGGTTATTACTGGCTACCATGACTCAGTATTATATCGAGTTGCTAATTATTAATGTTGCGACTCTTGAATGGTTGCAAGCATGACTACCTATCTGTTGATGTAGCTTTTAGTAAATTATAGTAAACAGGTATTCCAATTCTGTGTTGTTTCTTACTGATAAATCTATCAGTAAGAAACATACTCACCCTAAATCAAATATGAAGAGCCACACACCCTCTAAGTTCTCTCCTATACTGTGAATGATAGAGTTATATAGGTGGTTAACGTGTTTAGATATCTCTTGGCTTTTTATAGCTGGTTTTTAGCGCCTCAGTGGATGCAAAACCGCACGCCTGATTATGATCATTTCTATAGACGGTTTTTTACAGCTAAGCATAAAGCAAAGCGAAGCATCGCTAAGTTGATTTGGATCGCTGCTCTTTTATTGCTACTTTTTTTTCCTTACCCGCCTCTCATAGTGTCTCTTTTATTATTTACGACCTTTATTTCATTCAGTTTATTGGATGAGTCTAAATGACATTGGTTTGTCATAATTCTGAAGTAGAGTGCCTGTTTATTTTTGAAGTTGAATGAATGAGGCTCCTATGAAAAAACTGATTGCTAGTACTGTAGTTGCAGGCGCATTGATTGCCCTAACGGGTTGCCATACGAACCAAGTTAAAGAGGAAATGAATCCTGCCGCAGCACAGCTTAATAACGATGACCTTTATGAAGTTGTTCACGAAGGGCGTTATTACGTATTTGATGATTTCAAAACATACCAATCATTTTTAACTGTAGGTGAGACCTCTTACCGTAAGGTATTTATTGGTGATGGCCCTAAAGGTGAAACACTTGTGTATGGCCTTACAGGCGAAGATAAAAAGAAAATGTCAGGTATAGCCAGTGTTGACATGTTCAATGGAGAGCTAGAATCAGCGGAAGATTTTTATGGTGAGGTACGTGGCGAAGACGGCCGCTTGTATGTCTTTAGTTCATTAGAAGATATGGAAGATGTTCGTTTAGTTGGTGAGGCGCCATATCGCTTCACGCAAATTGCAGCGGGCCCGCAAGGTCAAACGGTTGTGTTTGTTTTGAACAAAGACAATAAGAAAAGCAAACCGGTTGAGCTAATGGCTAAGTTCAAAACAATGAATGGAATGATGTAAGATTTCTAGATAGTTTTTACTGAGAGTTAATAATTAGTTGAACTTATTCTTAGAAAAACTATCTACATATTATTCCAGCGAGTAAGTGGTCTCTCAGCTAGTTATTGGATTTGGGTTCTGTAGGCTGATTGATCATTTTTAAACGCTGCTCTTATTCTTAGAGCAGCGTTTTTTTTGTCTCAAACTTTACCGTTAGACTGTTGGCATAGCCTATAAATAAAAAAGCCCAAACAACTATGTTTGGGCTTTTTTAATATTTTAAGTAGGTTTTTAGGGCTACTTAAAGTTCAGCGTTGTGGTAGATGTTCTGAACATCATCGAGTTCATTCAGCATATCGATGAACTTCTCAAACATCTCTACATCATCGCCTGATACGGGTGACATGTTATGCGGTACAAACTGAATTTCATCGACGTCTAGATCGATGTTTTCCACATTATCTGTCAGTGCTTTTTTCGCTTTGAAGTAATCCGTATGAGGTGCAAAAACGGTAATTTTACCCTCTTCACATTCGATATCTGTTACATCGACATCTTCCATCATTAGCACTTCGAGAATCGCATCCTCATCTTCACCGTTAAAGACGAAGATCGCACTATGGTCGAACATGTGGCTTACACTGCCTTGGCCACCGATCTTACATTTAGTTTTGGTAAAGCAGTTACGAACATCACCAAATGTACGGTTAGGATTGTCTGTTAGGCAATCGACAATAACCATGCAGCCGCCAGGACCAAAACCTTCATAACGTGCTGGTGAGAAGTCTTCTCCACCGCCGCCTTTAGCTTTATCAAGCGCTTTATCAATAACGTGAGCCGGTACTTGAGCTTTCTTTGCACGCTCAACAAGACCTTGAAGTGCCAAATTACCTTCTAATTCAATTCCACCCGATTTAGCACAAACATAGATTTCACGGCTGAATTTACTGTAAACCTTAGCTTTGGCGTCAGATGTTTTCGCCATTGACTCTTTACGGTTTTGATAGGCTCGACCCATTGCGATATTCCATACACTGATAAAAAAACAAAATTTTACAGATAAGCGCGCCGATATAAAACCTTAAATCGCGAATTGATGAGATGATTGTGTTGATGTCTATTAGAAAGAGCGCTTATAAAGCAGAGAGTTACAATGACGAGCCCGTTTCTAAGAGGGTAAGAATCATCGTGAGGTGGTTTTTTAGCAGAAATATCCCATGTCCCTTTTTTAATATCTGTTATATTCACAGCTAACTTACTTTCTCAAAAACATCGTTAAATGGACTTAACGTATAGGATATGAAATATGGACTCCAACGCCTCTGTTGAACACTCTCAACACTTACAGCAATCACTGCAACAGTACTTCTCTTTTGATGCCTTTCGAGAGGGACAAGAGCAAACGATCACTCAGTTGCTTGCGGGACAATCGACGCTTTCAATTTTTCCAACCGGTGCGGGTAAGTCGTTGTGTTACCAGTTTACGGCGATACACCTTCCTCATTTAACGCTTGTCGTATCACCGCTCTTAGCGCTAATGAAAGATCAGCTAGCCTTTTTAAAAACGAAAGGTATTTCTGCAGCCAGTATCGATTCGACATTAACACCGCAAGAAAACCAAGCAGTTATGGCGAATGTACGCAGTGGGCAGATCAAAATACTGATGGTGTCAGTGGAAAGGTTTAAGAATGAGCGGTTTAGAGAGTTCATAAAATCTGTCGATCTATCCATGCTGGTGGTGGATGAAGCGCATTGTATCTCAGAATGGGGGCATAACTTTCGTCCTGATTATCTTAAGCTTCCACAATACAAAGAGGAGCTAAACATACCTTTAGTTCTGTTATTGACAGCGACAGCGACACGTAAAGTCAAAAAAGATATGGCGCTGCGTTTTGGCATAGGGATTGAGCATATTGTTCAAACGGGCTTTTACCGCAACAACCTTGATCTGACTGTGCTGCCTGTAAAGTCTGAGGCTAAGAATCAGGTGCTGGCAGATCTGATAAATCAGCAACAGGCAAGTCAGTCGCAAGAAGAGGGCAGTGGTATTGTTTACGTTACTTTGCAACAAAGTGCGCAAGAGGTGGCTAACTATTTAACGCGTCAGAATATTAATGCTACGGCTTATCATGCTGGCTTGGATAATGAATTACGCCATCAGATCCAAACCAACTTTATGCAGGGTAAGATTAAAGTTGTTGTCGCAACTATTGCTTTTGGTATGGGCATTGATAAGTCAGATGTTCGTTTTGTTATCCATTATGATCTACCAAAATCTATAGAAAACTATAGCCAAGAGATCGGTCGAGCAGGTAGAGATGGAAGGCCGTCTAACTGTATTACCTTGGCTAACCTTGATGGTATCAATACGGTAGAGAACTTTGTTTATGGTGATACCCCTGAACCAGAAGCGATTCAATATGTAATTGATAATATTCGTTCTGAGATGGCGAACGATCAGTGGGAGCTGCAAACGCTGAGTCTATCTAATGCGTCGAATGTGCGTCAGCTACCGTTAAAAACATTACTGGTTCAATTGGAACTCAAGGGTGTGATCAAACCGCTTTATGCGTACTTTGCAGATTTTCGTTATAAGTTTGTTGAAGCTAAAGAGGCGTTGTTATCGCGTTTTCCAGGCGAGAGGCAAGAATTCCTCAAGGCCATTTTTGAACATACTGCATTTAAAAAAATCTGGGGTACATTAGATTTCGATAGTTTGTACCAGCATTATGGAAGTGAACGGCATCGAGTTGTTGCTGCAATGGAATACTTACAAGAGCAGGGACTCATTGTGCTTGAAACTAAAAAGATCACTGAGGTCTTTGCAGTTGATAGCGTAGCGCTTGCAGATCCTCAGTTAGCGCCTAGTTTAACTGAATATTTTCAGGATAAAGAGCAGAAAGAGGTTCAAAGAATTGCCGCGCTTGTGCGTTTCTTCGAGCTTGACCGTTGCCTGACTTCAAATCTGGCGCGTTATTTTGACGATCAACAGGCACCGGAGAACTGTGGTCATTGCTCGGTTTGTCGTGGACAGGTTGCTAAACTGGAATACTCCCAAGAACCTCAATTGCCAGATGATGCGGAGTTGACCTCAATGATGCAGGGGTTAAAGCAGCATCTTGAAAGCAAAGTTGGCAAGACCCCCAGTGTAGGAAGTTACTGCCGCTTTTTATCCGGTATCAGTATCCCCCTTTTTAGTCGACATAAGGTCAAACAGCTAGCTGGGTTTGGTTGCTGTGAACAGGTTAGGTTCGAAAAGATAAGAGAGAAAGTTAGCGAGCTAATATAGTGGAATAGCTTAATAGGTCGCTTAATCGAATAGCTTAATAAATAGCTCGGTGCTTCTTATTCTGATGGGCCGAGCTAAAGACTATCTAATTCATCTTTAGTCAGAAGCCTGCTCTCTCCAGTGCTTAAAGCCTTATCAAGTAAAATGGGGCCAATTGAGGTTCTATGAAGTTTTACAACCGGGTTTCTAAAGCGCCCAAACATACGTTTTATCTGGTGATAGCGACCTTCTTCTAAGGTAACTTTAGCGATAAATTCAGACTTGATCTCAAGTTGTGCTGGTCGGGTGGTGATATCTTCGAAAGGGAAGTACATACCTGCTGCAAACGCAGAGATATACTCTGTTGTTAAGGAGTTCTCTAGAGTCACTTCATAACACTTTTTGACTTTGCTCTCAGGAGAGGTGAGTTCCCTTGACCATTCCCCGTCGTTTGTTAGCAGTAGTAAACCGGAAGAGTTTAAGTCTAAGCGTCCGGTGATATGAAGGCCTTTGTATTCTGGTGGGAGTAGATCGATAACCGTTTTATGCTGATCATCTTTGGTGGCGCTCACTACACCCACAGGTTTGTGCATCATCAAATAGATAGGTTGTTTATCTTGTAGCGCTAACCCATCTAATTCAACTTTATCGAATTGACCGATAATTTGATTGATATCGGTTGCAACAGAACCGTTTACCAAAACGCGCTTCTGGGCGAGCATTAATCTCACATGCTTACGGTTGGTAGTGGTTGTTGCCGATATAAAGCGGTCGAGGCGATGTTTGTTAGATTGCATCGGTTAAGTGTGCGTCAAAGCATTGAGAATTAAAGTGAATGTTACTTTACAAATAGTCACTTCGCTAATAGCTACTGCATTAATAGTCACGTGGGGCACCTTGCGTACATTTTTTGCAATTTAATAGTTGCCCTAGCATCTCCTTACGGCCTGTCTCTGACTCAACCCAAGGTCGGTTCGTCCAAGGCGGGTTGTGTCTTACATGCTGAAAATGACCGCAGGCTAATTCGGCTACCCAGTCATCTTCGTCGTCTTTGCGGTAACCTGTAATAGGTTGATTCATAAATAGGTTTTTAAATAAAACGAAAGGGTGATATCCAAAGATAATCACCCCATTAACAGGATTATTTTTGACTCAATAGCGGGTTTTCTTTAGCCAATTTACACTCTAGGACACCATTTTTACCTTCTATTTCATCCACGGGTTCTAGATTTGCTCCGCCAACGAAAACGCCCATTTTAATATACTGTTTAACAAAATAGTTTTTACCTGCTTCCATCGCAACAGTGAGTGCGTTATCACTAAATTCTGATTCAGTTGAAAGCTGATGTGTACCTGGCTCTAACTCCTTATAGAAATAAGTCATTGGTGCGCTTTCGCCAATGATCTGGCCATCGATAAGTATATTCTTTTTCAAGGCAGCGCCAAAATTTGAATTTCGATAGATATAGAGGCCTGCTAAATGAGGTGGTGGCGCAGAGAATTGTTTTTTAGCTAAATCTTCTTCAACTGAAGCCATAGGTACTGATGCACACCCTGTAAGAAGTGTTGCCAAAGTAATAAGTAAAACGCTAAACCCTTTTTTTAACATGGTCCTTCCTTGTGTTAGTTCGTATATTTGTAAGTGAAGTGATTTTAAATTTTACCAGATTTTACGAATTAATAGAGAAGTAGGTACAGAGAAATAGCGGACCTTTGGTGATTAATCTAATACTACTTAAGGTGGCATGAAACGAGCCACTTACTAAATCAATACAGCTCTTTGGTTGAATGATAAGCAATGTAGGCCAAAATAGGACAGATCAAAATAAGAACGACGATCCAAATAGAACCTGCTTCAAGTATCAAAGGTGTTAGCTGTGCGCATATGGCACCGGTCATTAATTGAATAAACCCCATTAAACCGGACGCAGTACTTGGGGAACTTTGACTACAACTGATACCCGCAGATTGGCTGTTGGGTTGGCTAAACCCCCGGCCGATAGTGAAAAGAGCCATTGGCAGAAAAAGAGTCAAATAGTGTATGCCTAAAAAGTACACGCTTATGAGCATAATACAGGCACCCAGCATCGATAAACTGTGACCCAGTTTAATCATGCGTTGCACACCTAGTTTGGAAGAAAGCTTGGCTGCGTTAAAGCTTCCGAACATAAAACCGAGTGAGACTAATAAAAACCAGTTGCCAAAGTCCGCAGAGTTACCACCGATCTCATTGTTCACAATGTACGGCGCAGAGCCAATGAATAGATAGAAAGCAGAAGCGATAAAGGTTGTTGATAGAGCATAGCCTAAGTAATTAGGCGCTTTAAGCACCTCCCAATACTGTTTGAGTATACGGTTCAGACGTAAGCTATCTGTTTTGTGTTTCGCCGTTTCTGGGATCATAAAGAGTACGATCAACCATGAAATGCTGCTGAGTAACAATGAAAAATGAAATAGATACTGCCAACCTAAATGAAGGTTTATATGCCCACCGAGTGTAGGTGCGATGGCTTGTGAGATGGCAATCGAAAGCGTGATGTAACCGATTTTACCGGCAGCCTTATCGCGGCTGTACCGGTCTAACATGATTGTTCGGGCTAATACCATTCCGGTACAACCGCCTAATGCTTGTAGAACTCTCGCGATGAGCAGAGAGTTTAAATCATCCGCAAAGGCACCCAGTAAACAGCCAATAAAGTGAATCGCAATACCGGTTAATAGAACAGGGCGGCGGCCAACCCTGTCTGCTAAAGGCCCACAGATTAATTGCCCTAGGGCTAGGGCAAGTAGGTAGAGGGTGAGGCTAAGTTGTATCTCGCTTTTACTGACCCCTAGATCGGCTGCTGCATCGGGTAGTGCAGGTAACAGAATGTTAAGCGCGATGGGGCTGACCATCGACATGATCGTAAAGTAAGCAATAGGGGGAAGCGGCTTATTATTTTTCATAAGGAGCAAGAGACTATTTAGATAGCTTGGTCTTTAATTAGCTATTGAGCTGTTTAAAGCGATAAATGCAGCGATACCCGCTTCTGCACATTGTTGATCTTGTGCTTCGCTTGCCCCTGAAATGCCAATAGCGCCTATTATTTCGTCTTTATGTTTGATCGGTAAACCTCCGCCAAACATGACAACATCATCTTGAGCGTTTAGACCATCTAATAAGTATTGTTTCTCGGCTAATTTTTCTTGCCAAAGGTGAGTGCCAAAACCAAAGCTAACGGCAGTATGCGCTTTACCTTGGGCTATTTTCGTTGAGGGCATGGGCGCATTATTGATCCTTTGCATTGACAGTGGATTACCATGTTTATCAAGGACCCAAGCGCAGATACGTAGATTTTTGTCAGATGCATATTTACACGCAGCCATTGCTATTTTCTGGGCTGTTTCCCAGTGTAGGGTGGTATCAGTAACAATCATGTAAATCCCAACGGGTTATTAGTGGTTATCTAGTGAGTGCTAAAAACTAAAAAGGGTACATTTTGTCCGAAGACAAAAGGCACCCTTCAAAAGATATTGTGCTTCTAGCTTACAGGCTGAAAACTACGTTAACTTGGCCTGTACCGGAGCTTGGGAAGTATTCGCCAATCACTTCACCTTTACCTTTATATTGGTCCCAACCTAAAGCACCAAATAGCATTGCTGTATCGTGCATACCACCTTCACCAGAGCAGTGATCTGCATAATCCGGTAGCATTTTAAGGAAAGTCGCAATATCACCTTGTTGCCAAAGGTCCAGTACGCGTAGATCTACCTGACGGTTGAACTCTCTTGAAATAGTGAACGTACCGTTGTTCGCTTCATAGTCATCATTATCCCAAATACGATGAGATAAAGAACCCGATGCAAGTAGCATAACTTTGCTATCACTGGCTTCAATCGCCTCCAGAATAGCTTCACCTAATTTACGTGAAGAATCTAAACTATGCACTGTACACCAGCCCGCAACAGACACAACTTTTAGGTCTGATTCAGGGTTCATATAGCGCATAGGTACTAATGTGCCGTACTCAAGATCAAGCGTATCTACCTGATGAGAAAGCGTGAACACGCCTTTCTCTGTCGCTTTATCGGCAATAAGGTCACCTAGTTCAGGGTTGCCTTTGTACTCGTATTGCATGTCTTGAATAAAATGAGGGAATTCGTGGCTTGTGAAGCTACCTTTGAAGTTAGCGCCAGAATTTACATGGTAACCCGCATTAACAAGCCAATGTGTATCAATAACAACAATGGTATCTGCACCCGCAGCACGTGCACGGCGAGCAATCTCTTTATGACCATCGATAGCTTGTTGACGACAACCTTCCAGTTTTCCAGGTTGCTCTGACAAGTACATTGTAGGTACATGTGTAACTTTAGCCGCGAGAACTAGTTCTCCCATCGTAAACCTCTCTTCAGTCTTATTATGCGCTGATCAGTCTACTCACTATAAGATAGAAGTGTGGACTCGATAGCATTTTATTTAAAAATAAACTTAATATGTTAATTATAATTCAATCTAAGATAGTTGTCATGTTATCTAATGTCAATAATTAGATGCTTATTGATAGAAATCAAACCACGGAGTAGTGGCGATAGAGGCACTGTGTGGATCTAGTCCATGAGCAGAAGGTTTGGAGGGGAGCGTGGAGAAGAAGATCTGGAGAGAAAGATCTGGAGAGAAAGATCTGGATAGAAAGTAGAGACCTAAAAGAAATTTGGGTCTCTTAATCAAAAGACAGTACAGCTTGGCTATTTAAGGTTCTAACTCTGAAAGCTCTTTGAGCATATTCATGAGCTCATCAAGCTTTGCTTGGCCGTAGCGCTCAGCGAAAACCTTATAACGTTTTTCAACTTCAGGGCTCAAACGCTCAAATAACTCATTGGATTGATCCGTTAAGCTGATAATCGAGCGGCGCTGGTCTTCATCAGACTTACGACGTTGAACATAGCCTTGCTGCTCTAAGCGCTTAAGAATTCCAGTTAAGCTAGGGCTAAGAAGGCAGCAGCGTTCAGCTAGCTCTTTTGATTCCATTTCATCATATGCGTATAGCGCACGTAGTACACGCCATTGCTGCTCCGTTAATGTATTTTCATGTAGCAGTGGGCGGAAAAACAACATAGTTGCTTCGCGTGCTTTTAGTAGCTGTAGCGGCAGTGAATCTTCAAATTTACGCATAAGAAAGTTTCTATAATGGAGTATCTATAATGAATAAGTGAACATTTTCACGGCTAATAAAGTAATGTGCAAGCTTTTAGCGGCTAATTAGTGCTAACGAACATGTTTAGGTACTTAATATGTTACTAAATTCCGTTTTTTATGTTCTTTATGATTAAGCATATAGCTAGATAGCGTATATCGAAGGGAATTGATGAGCTTTTACGGGGAATTAAAAAAGCCCTGATGCTTCCATCAGGGCTTTGTAGCAGCTTACAAAATTCACAAGATCCGCGAGTTCTGTAAGTTGCTAAGGTGAGGAGATCTAAAACTTACCAAAATCGATAGATAATAAGGGTATCTACCGGAATCAGTAGCGTTTAGTCTTCCTTACGAACAACCAGCGTTAAGATGTTATAAAGCGCCACAGGGTTGTTATCTTGGTTCATGACTTCTACGTCCCAAACCACAACACCATTCGGTTGCTCATCATCACTACGACGATCTTTCTTAATCTTCTGCTTACACGTTAGGCGAACCTGAATTGTGTCACCAATACCAACTGGCTCAACAAAACGTAAGTTTTCCATACCGTAGTTCGCAAGAACTGGGCCTGGAGATGGCTCAACAAACATACCCGCAGCAGCAGAGATAACAAAGTAACCGTGGGCAACGCGTTTACCGAACAACGAATCTTTCGCCGCTATCTCATCAAAGTGAGCGTAGAAGTGATCGCCTGACAAACAACCGAAGTTAACGATATCAGCTTCAGTCACAGTACGACGGTGTGTGATCAGTGTTTCACCGATCTCTAGATCTTCGAAGTACTTACGGAATGGGTGAACATCTTTCTGGATCAGTTCAGAGCCCGGGTTATACTCATTCGTAATAGCGGTTAGGGTTGTAGGGCTTCCCTGAATCGCTGTACGTTGCATATAGTGCTTAACGGCACGGATACCACCTAACTCTTCGCCGCCACCTGCACGACCCGGGCCGCCATGTACCAGTGTAGGGAGAGGGGAACCGTGACCTGTAGATTCTTTCGCACAGTCAGCATTCAGCACTAACAAACGACCGTGGTATGAGGCACAGCCTAATACAAGATCACGTGCTTCGTTGTTATCGCCGGTAACAATTGAGCCGACTAAGCTGCCTTTACCTAGTTTCGCAATAGCAATAGCTTGATCGATATCATCGTACGCCATCAGCGTAGATACTGGACCAAATGCTTCAACCCCATGCGGGATATCAGTTTGAGTTGGCTGGTCCGAGTAAAGTAATGTCGTAGGGAAGAATGCACCTGTTTCGACATCACCGCCCTTAATTGCGAAATCTTTACTGCCGCCGTAGATCACTTCACAGCTTTGTTTAAGCTGTTCAACTTTATCCCATACGTCTGCAACTTGGCTGCGACCTACTAGAGGCCCCATGCGTACGCCTTCAACAGATGGATCGCCGATTGTGGTTTTATCTAGACGTGCTTTTAGTGCATCAGAAACAGCTTCAACACGGTTGCGAGGGATAATTGCACGACGTATAGCGGTACATTTCTGACCGGCTTTAACCGTCATCTCACGTGCTACTTCTTTGATATATAGATCAAATTCAGCAGAGCCCGGTTCAACGGTAGCGCCTAAAATACTGCTGTTTAGGGAATCAGCTTCCATCGTGAATGGAATCGAGTTGGCTACAATGTTCGGATGTGAACGCAGTTTCTGGCCCGTAGACGCAGAACCCGTAAATGTAACCACATCTTGCTCATTTAGACGGTTAAGTAGATCACCAACGCTACCGCTAATAAGCTGAATGGCACCGGCAGGTAAAATACCTGATGCAACAATCGCTTTAACCATCACTTCGGTTAAGTAGCTAGAGGCGGTTGCAGGTTTAACGATGACCGGCATACCCGCAGCTAAGCTAGGCGCGATTTTTTCCAGCATACCCCAGCAAGGGAAGTTAAATGCGTTGATATGAACGGCAACACCTTCCTTTGGCACAAGAATATGGCGGCCAATAAAGGTACCTTCAGCAGATAGGCGCTGTGCGTCATCTTCAACTAAAAATGTTTCGTTCGGAAGTTCGCGTCGTACTAGGCTTGAGTACGTGAACATTGTGCTGATACCGCCTTCGATATCAATCCAGCTGTCCGCACGTGTTGCACCTGTCCAAGCAGATACACGGTAAAACTCTTCCTTTTTTTCCATAAGCATTTTAGCAAGTGCTTTTAGGGCATTTGCGCGCTCATGGAAGGTCATTTTGCGAAGGGCCGGACCGCCTGTTTCACGAGCGTAGCGTACGGCATCTTCAAAATCGACACCGGTGCTGCTAACAGTACAGATAGACTCGCCGTTAACTGCGTTGAAAACTTCGGCGCCTTCATCTGTACCATCAACCCATTGGCCGTTGATGTAGCTTTGTAATTTCATTGGGTTATAAACCTCAAAAGATAGCTTTCCGAGCAGCTAGGCTGCCCGGAAATCATGTCTTAGCGTTGGTCAAAATCTAAGGTTACTTCGTCAGAAATAGGGTGTGCTTGGCAGCTCAACACGTAGCCCGCGTCGATCTCATGCTGCTCAAGGCCATGGGAGATATCCATGTCCACTTCACCTTTAACCAACTTACATTTACAGGTTGAGCAAACACCCGCTTTACAAGAATATGGAAGCTCCATACCGTTGTGCATGCCTGCATCCAGAATGTTTTCGCCTACAGTCGCAAGGTCAAACATAATAGAACGGCCATCAGCAACGACTGTTACTTTTGATGTTTTCTCTTCGCCGAACTCTTCTTTACGCTTCTGTGCTTTTTCAAGCATCGCTTTAGAATCTTCAGACGAGTTAGCGAATAGCTCGTAGTGAATCTGTTCATCGCTAAGGCCTTCCATACGGAAGCCTCGAGATACTTCAGACATCATCGCTTCAGGGCCACAGATAAATGCTTCGTCAACACTCTTAATGTCGATTAAGCCAGCTTTAGCCAGGGCTGCACCTTTAGCATTGTCGATAATACCGTTAAGTAGATCTGCACCTTGATCTTCATAGTTCATGATGTTGATCCACTGGAAGCGGCTCATGTAACGGTTTTTAACGAAGTTAAGTTCGTCTTTGAACATAACAGAGTTACTACGGCGGTTACCGTAAATCAGCGTTACTGTGCTGCCCGGCTCATTATCAAGCACAGATTTCATGATAGAAATCATTGGCGTGATACCTGAACCCGCTGCAATACACATGTAGTGTTTTGCATTGTCAGCGTTTAGTTCGGTGTTGAAGCTACCTTGTGGCGGCATTACTTCAACTTCCATACCCGGCTTAAAAGTATCGTTTGCGAAGTTAGAGAAACGACCCTCTTTAACGCGCTTAATACCGACGCGCATATGGCCGTCGTTTACACCTGAACAGATGGAATAAGAACGACGTACATCTTCGCCATTGATGATTGCACGCAGTGTCAGAAATTGACCCTGAATGAATTTAAAATTTTCTGCTAGCTCTTCTGGCACATCAAATGATACGCAGATAGCTGTTTCTGTTTCTGGCTGAATATCAGCAATCTTCAGCTTATAGAAATTGGTGTCAGACATTGCTTCACCTTTATCTTAGATCTAAGCGCGAGGCTTAGATCTTTTTAAAATAGTCAAAGGGCTCGTTGCAGTCGTTACACTGGAACAGTGCTTTACAGGCAGTCGAGCCAAACTCACTTATCCGGCGAGTATTTCGGGAACTACAGTGTGGACATTGCGCATGAGCATCCGGTGTCAGTCCATCTTCATCAAGATCGGCATCTTCTGGTGGTGCAATTCCGTATTCACGGAGGTTCTTGCGACCTTCAGGAGACATCCACTCTGAACTCCAAGCAGGGGAGAGTGACATTTTGACTGTCACATCTGCATAACCTGCATCGTTCAGTGCTTTCTTAACGTCAGTACTGATATTGTCCATTGCGGGACAACCGGAGTAGGTCGGCGTGATAGTGATGATGATTTTTTCATCTTCACGCTCACCTATTCGCTCACCTATTCGCTCACTTGTGCGCTCAATATTGCGCAAAATCCCTAGATCCCAAATTGACAGTACCGGGACTTCAGGGTCTTTAACTGCATCAAGCAAGTCCCATAATTCCTTTACGTCATCAGCATTTCGTTGCTGTAAACGCTGGTACTGCTCTTCTGGCATGAGTGAGATTTCATTCATAGCGATTTACCACTGACAACCAGGATGCGAACGGTGCACAATCTGCATCTCTGTAAGCATATGGCCCAAGTTTTCAGTGTGGTAACCGGTACGGCCGCCGCGAACAGCCCAGCTGTCTTCAGGAACCGTCAGTGTTGCTTCGGTTAGAATATCGCTGACCATTGCATGCCAAGCGTCACGTAGCTTAGATACATCAACACCGATACCGTTATCAGCAAGTAGCTGTTCGGTTTCATCCATGTCGAATAACTCATGGGTATAGCCCCAAAGCTGATCTACTGCTTTTTGCGTGCGCTTGTGGCTTTCTTCAGTGCCATCACCCAGACGAAGTACCCAGTCGCGACTGCGGCGAAGGTGGTACTTAGTTTCTTTAATCGCTTTAGCCGCAATCGCCGCTAATGTTTCGTCTTTGGATTTAAGCAGTTCAGGCAACATAACGGTTGCGTAAACATCTGCAAACAACTGACGAACCTGTGAATAAGCGAAGTCGCCGCGAGGCATCTCCATCAACAGTAGGTTACGGTAGTCACGATCACTACGCATGTAAGCGAAGTCATCTTCTGTGCGACCATCATCTGCTAGTTCTGCTGCGTATGTGTAGTACATACGTGCACGGCCAATGTAGTCCAACGCAACGTTTCCGTAAGCGATATCTTCCTCAAGGAAGGGACCATAGCTAACCCATTCAGAAATACGGTGGCCCAGTACAACGGAGTCATCGCCTAGGCGAGTTGCGTATTCTAATGTGGCTTGTTTAATTGCATCACTCATCTATTTGCTCCCGCCTTACATGTTGTTTACTGGGTCAGGCAGGACGTAATAAGTCGCGTGACGGTAAGGTTTGTCATCACTTGGATCGTAGAAGCTTTCCGCATCATCTTCCTGCGAAGAACAGATGTCATTAGACTTAACAACCCAGATACTTACGCCTTCACTACGACGTGTATAACAATCGCGTGCATACTCAAGCGCTTGTTCATGGTCTTCTGCATGTAGGCTGCCTACGTGCTTATGATCTAGACCGCGCTTTGAACGGATAAATACTTCAAACAATTCTAATTTTTCAGTGTTCATTGCAAATGCCCCTTATGCCGCGTTTTGCGCTTTTTTGGCGTTTTTCTTATCGTTGTAAGCCGTGATTGCATCACGCACCCATGTACCTTCTTCGTGAGCGTCAATATGGTGTTCGACACGCTGACGGTTGCAGTGTCCGTTACCATTGATCACGTTGTAGAACTCATCCCAATCGATCTCACCGGAATCATAGTGGCCACGTTCTTCGTTCCACTTGATCTCTTTATCTGGGTGCTCTAAACCTAGTACTTCGATCTGAGGTACTGTCTGGTCGATAAACTTCTGACGAAGATCATCGTTTGTTTCACGCTTAATCTTCCATTCCATTGATTTAGCAGAATGAGCAGATTCAGAATCGTGCGGACCAAACATCATTAGAGCAGGCCAGTAGAAACGGTTTAAGGAATCTTGAGCCATCTGTTTCTGTTCAGGAGAGCCTTTAGCTAATGCTAGCAGCGCTTCATAACCTTGACGCTGGTGGAAGCTTTCCTCTTTACAGATACGGATCATGCCTCGTGAATAGGGACCGTAAGATGTACGCTGTAGGGATACTTGGTTACAGATTGCTGCACCGTCCACTAACCAACCGATCGCACCCACATCACCCCAAGTCAACGTAGGGTAGTTAAAGATAGATGCGTACTTAGCTTCACCGGATTGCAGCGCTTCGATCAGTTCTGCACGGCTAATGCCTAAGGTTTCGGTTGCGCTGTATAAATATAAACCGTGGCCTGCTTCATCTTGTACTTTAGACAGCAGTACCGCTTTACGGCGAAGTGAAGGTGCGCGGGTAATCCAGTTACCTTCAGGCTGCATACCGATCACTTCAGAGTGTGCATGTTGGGACATCTGACGGATCAGGTTTTTTCTGTAGCCTTCCGGCATCCAGTCTTTCGGTTCAATCTTCTCTTCAGCTTCAATCTTACGCATGAAGTTTTCTTCTTGAGATGTCGTCATGGCCATTGCCTCCACAATTTTTAGACTCACAAGTTCAGGGGGCGATCTGAATGCTTGTGTTGATTCACTCACTACGCGGCGACTGCTATTCAGCCGCCACAAAAATTTTTAACCTTTAGGGCGGTTATCGAAGACGCGCTTAGCTTTGCCTTCAGAACGTGGTAAGCCGCCAACCGGCACAACCTCGATCTTGGTACTAATACCCACCACGGATTTGATGTGGTGCTGTAGCTCTTTAACTACAGGTGCTTGTTCAATATTTTGCGCATCCGGTGTCAGCTCAACTTTAACCATCACTTTGTCTAGGTTGCCGTCTTTCTCAACTACGATTTCGTAGTGAGGGGCTAACGCCTTGATCTTAAGAATCTGTTCTTCGATCTGCGTTGGGAAAACGTTTACACCACGGATAATCATCATGTCGTCAGAACGACCTGTGATCTTATCGATACGGCGCATTGGGCGAGCCGTACCCGGCAGCAAGCGTGTTAGGTCACGTGTGCGGTAACGAATAATTGGCAGTGCTTCTTTAGTAAGGGATGTAAATACAAGCTCGCCGTATTCACCATCAGGCAGTACTTCACCTGTATTAGGATCGATAATTTCTGGATAGAAGTGATCTTCCCAGATTGTCGGGCCATCTTTAGTTTCAGCACATTCCATGGCAACACCTGGACCCATCACTTCAGATAGACCGTAGATATCAACCGCATCGATGCCTAAGCGACCTTCAATGTTTTTACGCATCTCAGCAGTCCAAGGCTCTGCGCCGAAGATACCAATACGTAGTGCCATCTCTTCTGGATTAAGACCCTGACGGTCCATCTCATCCATAAGGTTTAGCATGTAAGACGGTGTCACCATGATGATATCCGGATCGAAATCACGCATCAGCTGAACTTGCTTCTCAGTTTGCCCGCCAGACATTGGAATTACCGCACAGCCTAGACGTTCAGCACCGTAGTGCGCGCCCATACCACCTGTGAATAAGCCGTAACCGTAAGAAACGTGTACTTTATCGCTGCTGCGACCACCGGCTGCACGAATAGAACGGGCCACAACATCAGCCCAGACATTAATATCGTGCTGGGTATAGCCTACAACTGTTGGTTGGCCTGTTGTTCCGCTGGATGCATGAATACGGACTACATCGCTCATTGGAACAGCGAAAGAGTTGAATGGGTACGCGTCACGCAAGTACTGCTTAGTCGTGAACGGGAATAGCTTCAAATCATCCAGTGTTTTAAGGTCAGAAGGGTGAACACCCTTGTCATCACATAAAATACGGTAAGCGTTAATGTTGTTATAAGCATGCTTGATACTGAACTTCATGCGGCTTAGCTGCAGTGCTCTAATCTCATCAATGCTAGCCGTTTCAATTGGATCAAGTGCATTTGGATCCACTTTGATGTTCATCATGGTTCTTATCCTGTTATAAATTTTTTGTAATTATTTGTACTTACAAATAGATAAATTGGAGCGACTCATCTCGCTCCAGCGCCTCTCTAAACGCGTTCAATAATGATTGCGATACCTTGACCTACACCGATACACATTGTGCAAAGCGCATAACGACCGCCGGTACGGTGAAGCTGATACATCGCTGTTGTAACTAGACGTGCACCACTCGCACCCAGAGGATGTCCTAGTGAAATTGCACCGCCATTTGGATTCACATGTTCTGCATCATCAGGCAGGCCAAGATCACGCATAACCGCTAAACCTTGAGACGCAAACGCTTCGTTCAGCTCGATAACGTCCATCTGGTCAAGTGTTAAACCTGTATTTGCTAGCACCTTCTTAGTCGCAGGCGCTGGACCAAAGCCCATGATGCGTGGAGCTAAACCCGCTGTTGCCATACCGACAATGCGTGCTTTAGGTGTTAGGCCGTTTTTCTCAGCAGCTTCTTTCGATGCGATCAAAAGAGCACAGGCGCCATCGTTAACGCCAGACGCATTACCGGCAGTGACTGAACCACCTTCACGGAACGGCGCTTTTAGTTTTCCTAAGCCTTCAAGTGTTGTAGAAGCACGTGGATGCTCGTCAGTATCAACAACAACTGGATCACCTTTGCGCTGAGGGATCACAACAGGGCAGATCTCTTCGTCGAATGTGCCTTTTTCCATCGCAGCAGCGGTTTTCTGCTGGCTACGGAATGCGAACAGATCTTGATCTTCACGGGAGATATTGAAATCTTCAGCAACGTTTTCAGCTGTTTCAGGCATAGAATCTACGCCGTATTCTGCTTTCATCTTTTTGTTAATGAAGCGCCAGCCGATTGTTGTGTCATAAAGACCATTAGGATTACGGCTAAATGCTGATTCCGCTTTACCCATAACGAAAGGGGCGCGTGACATAGATTCACAACCACCGGCAATCATTAACTGAGTTTCGCCTGACTTAATCGCACGTGCCGCCATGCCGATCGCATCGATACCAGAACCACATAAACGGTTAACAGTGGTACCGGGAACGTCAATTGGAAGGCCTGCCAATAGTGCAGACATACGCGCAACGTTACGGTTATCTTCACCGGCTTGGTTCGCGTTGCCGTAGATAAGATCGTCAACCGTTGTCCAATCAACATCTGGGTTACGTTCCATCAGTGCTTTTAGAGGGACCGCACCTAAATCATCTGGGCGTACAGGTGCTAAACCACCGCCGAAGCGTCCAAAGGGTGTACGGATTGCGTCACAAATATATGCATCAGTCATGGTCTATTAGCTTCCTGTCTTCTGTGAGGTACGTGTAGGCGCGTCGTTAGTTGTACCCGGGACAACGACACCCTTAATTCTGTGAGAACGACCACGAAAAAGTGCGATCAGATCTCCTTTTTGATTTTCAACGCGAACATCGTAAACACCGGTGCGCCCACGTTGATGCGTTTTGCTCGCTTTTGCTGTGAGCATATCGCCACGGTGGCCCGGGCTGATGTAATCAATGCTGCAACCCGCTGCCACTGTCGGGTAGTTTTCTGAGTTACAAGAAAACGCAAATGCGCTATCGGCTAACGAGAAAATCATGCCGCCGTGGCAAGTATCGTGACCATTAGCCATCCAGTCCTGTACAGGCATTGTTAGCTCTGCATAACCAGGCTTTATAACAGTGATCTCCATTTTTAACTCTTTTGTGAGTGGATCATCAGCTAATAGGGCTTCAGTACAAGCTTCTGCTAGCTGCTGAGGATCTTGAAGATCATATTTATCAGCATAGTTTGGCTCTTGAGAGGTGGACTCAGTCATGAAAAGCCGCTCCCGCAAAATAGTTACGGCGTAGTAGGGCAGAAGGACGGTAACGATCTTCGCCGTAGCATTGCTGTAAATTGCTCAGGCAGTTAAAGATGTGTGAAACGCCTACCGCATCAGCCCAAGCTAGTGGACCTTTTGGATAGTTCACTCCACCACGCATGGCAATATCCGCATCCGCAGCAGTACAAACACCTTGGTTAACCGCGTCAGACGCTTCGTTAGCTAACATAGCAACGGTACGCATCAGCACTAGACCTGGAATGTCATCAACAACGCTTAAATTGATATCAAGCGCATTGAATAGGCCGATTACATCTTGTTTAGCGTTGTCATCACATTGGTCTGCAAAAGAAACTGCAAGCGCTGAAGCAGTGCCGTAATCGATCGCAAGGTCAAACAGTGCAGTGTTTTGATTACCACTCGCTGCAACCTCTGTAGCAAAACGGCCATCAGTAAGGCATAAACGTGCATTGCCTACTTTGATATAAGATTCGCTTTCAGATGCCTGCTTTTCTACCTTGATCCCTTTCGCTTCGATACGTGCGATTAAATCGTTAGCAATACCTAGATCGCCGACGGCTTGGACTTCAGAAGGTGTATTGCCGCCTGAAACAGTGGCTGCGGCTGGCTTTTCAGCGCCTTCGCTATAGTCATAGAAACCGTAACCGCTCTTACGTCCCAAACGACCGCATTCAACTAGCGCTTTCTGAGTTAAAGAGGGAAGGAAGCGTGGGTCTTGGTAATAAGCATCAAATACAGAGCAGGTCACCGCATAATTAACGTCATGACCAATCAGGTCCATTAACTCAAACGGTCCCATACGGAAGCCGCCAGCACCTTTAATTAGTTGATCAAGGGTGGCGATATCCGCAGCGCCTTCTTCATAGATGCGTAGTGATTCTGCATAGAATGGACGCGCTACACGGTTAACAATAAAGCCCGGTGTAGATTTGGTATAAACCGCTTGCTTGCCCCATGCAGAAGCCGTGGCATGTGTTTGCTCTGCAACGTCTGTAGACGTTGCAAGGCCCGATACGATCTCTACCAGCTTCATGATTGGCGCAGGGTTAAAGAAATGCATCCCCACCAAACGCTCTGGGTTTGCCATTTCGGCACCCAAAGCTGTCACTGAAATAGAGGAGGTGTTAGTCGCTAAAATGCAGTCTGCAGAGCAGGTTGCTTCTAAATTAGCTAATAGGCCACGTTTGATACCGAGATCTTCAATGATCGCTTCAATCACTAGCTTACAATCGGCTAGGGCTGCAATATCCGTTGCAGGTGTGATGTTTGCAAGTAACGCTTCTAGCGCTTCTTCCGTCATCTTGCCGCGTTTAACCTGACCTTGAAGGCCTTTCTTAATATGGTCTAGACCGCGCTGAATCGCTTCAGGGTTTTGATCAAACAAAATAACAGGATGGCCGTAAGCCGCTGCAATTTGCGCAATACCAGCACCCATAGTACCTGCACCGATAACACTGACTTGTGCACTCTTATCTAACGGAGCCATTTTTTCTGCGGTTGTATTGTTAGCTGTCGTCATAATAGCTCCGTTATTTACCAGTGAAGTTAGGGCTGCGTTTGTTCATAAAGGCGGCAACACCTTCACGGTAATCGTCTGTGCGTCCTGCTAAACGCTGTAAATCACGTTCTAGATCAAGCTGTTCATCTAGCGTGTTTGTGTTGGCTGCATTCACCGCACGAAGCGTAAGATCGAAACCTTTTGTCGGTTGTTTCGCTAGCTTCTTAGCCATACCCATGACTTCATCCATCAGGGCTTCGTCATCAACACATTTCCAGATCATGCCCCACTCTTCAGCTTGTTCTGCTGATACTTTGTCACTTAGTAGCATCAATGCTTTAGCGCGCGCAGTACCGACTAAACGAGGAAGCGTCCAAGTACCGCCTGAATCGGGTACTAAACCAATTTTGCTGAAACCTTGAATAAAGCTGGCGGAGCGGCCGGCAACAACGATGTCGCATACCAGCGCTAAGTTAGCGCCTGCACCTGCGGCTACACCATTCACTGCACAGATAACGGGCATAGGAAGGTCGCGAAGGGTACGTACTAATGGGTTGTAGTTTTTCTCAACTGATAGGCCTAAATCTGGCATCTCAGCATCAACGGCTACATTACGGTCACTTAAGTCTTGGCCTGCACAGAAGCCACGACCGTTACCGGTTAATACTAAGCAACGAACGGTTTCGTCTTTTTTAATTGCTTTCATCGCTTGGCGCATCTCGTCATGCATATCTGCATTAAAGCTGTTTAAACGGTCTGGGCGATTAAGAGCAAGTAGAGCTACCCCATCTTCAATAGACAGGCTGATAGTTTCAAAATTCATTGGCTTAGCATCCTTTGAATAAGGGTTTGCGTTTTTCAAGAAAGGCGTTGATCCCTTCGTTTCGATCTTCAGTCGCCGCTAGCAGCGTGAAGGCTTTGCGTTCATACAGAAGGCCGGAACTTAGATCAGTATCAAAAGCTTTGAGCAGGGCATCTTTTGCCATCTCTACAGCAATGGGTGAGTGTCGAGTAATCTGAGAAGCAACTTTTTGAGCGCGCTCTAAAGTCATCTCTGGGACTGTGATTTCAGAGATAAGGCCGGCATCCATCGCTTGTTTTGCAGAGATCGGTTCGCCCGTAAGCACCATCTGCATTGCCATAGATTTGCCCACGCTGCGAAGTAGACGCTGTGTGCCGCCAGCACCTGGCATAATACCTAGCTTGATTTCTGGCTGGCCAAATTTAGCGTCTTCACCTGCAATGATAATGTCTGCGTGCATAGCAAGCTCACAACCGCCGCCAAAACAGAAACCATTAACTGCGGCAATGATGGGCTTTTTAAATGAAGTGACATGTTTCCAGTAACCAACGCGGGGATCTTTTAGAATACCTACAGCATCAAGTGATGCCATTTCACGTACATCTGCACCGGCTGCAAATGCTTTCGTTGAACCGGTAATAACAACGGCACCAACGGCATCATCTGTCTCCGCAAGTTGCAGCTGTTCAACTAACTCTTCAAGCAGTTTTGTATTCAGCGCATTCAGTGCTTCAGGGCGGTGCAACGTAATCGTTAACACTCCCTTTTCCAGTGCGCTGACCTTAAGGTTTGTTGGGTTGCTCATGCATAGTCCTGTCGAATTTCTATGTTTTTTATAGTTATAACCATCATTGCTTATTCATGCATAAAGATAACATGTTAACTATTTTTGTTGTTGTAAATACACTTTTCATGCTGTCCCAGTATCACTTAACAGTGACGACTTATTCCTTTGGTTTATCTTTAATAATGCGTCTAAGAGTCCCTTAGTACTGCACTACTTGTTCCTTGGTACTGGGTTGCATCTAAGTGTTTTTGCATATGCGTAATAAACAATGATGCTGATCAATATAGTGTAGTTAAATGCAAAGTGATGCACTTTGTCAAATCTAATAAGTGTTTTTTGTATCATAAGGCTTGTGGCTGCTTTTGCTATATTACGTTGCTAACCTTATGAATTTTATAGACAAATGTATGTAATCTGTTGAGTGTTCTACTTGAGTTGATGAGAACGATTTATCTTAATAATTGGTCTTACATAGAACATATAAAGAGGGTGGCATCAATAATGATAAAAACGTAACTATCTGATATATAAGCATAAGTTTTCTTGTCCTTGATGTCGGTCAAAGGTTTGGGTTATAGTGCAACCACTAAAAAGACACAAAAAAATAAATTATTTGTATTTTTGTGAATCATATTGTTTTGGTTTGTTACAAATTATTGGAGTTCCCTTATGAGCATTGCGCAATCCTTTTACCAAAAACACGAAAACCTATTAGGGTTGGCATGCCAAGCGGTTCAAGATCGAGGACATTGGACGCCTTATCCGGAGGTGCCAAGCGGTAAAATTTACGGTGCAAACGCCAAGGTGGAAGGTGCTGATGCCTACCTAGCCTCGTTACATAAGCCGTTCACGCTTCAAGGACCCGCTGTCACTGGAACTGTAGGAGAGGAGGTGTCTCCTTATAACGGTCCTTTGGGAATTCAATATGATGCTTATGCTGCTTCTGATCTTGTTTCAGCAGCCAAGCAAGCGTTACCTGAATGGCGAGATGCTGGCGCAGAAGTGCGTACAGGTATCTGCTTAGAAATTTTAGAACGTTTAAATAAGCGCAGTTTTGAAGTGGGTAATGCGACGATGCATACCACAGGTCAAGGTTTTGCAATGGCATTCCAAGCAGGTGGTCCACATGCACAGGACCGTGGTCTAGAAGCGATCGCTACTACATGGTTAGCGACCAGCCGTGTACCGAATGATTCGGTTTGGAATAAACCGCAAGGTAAGCATGATCCTCTGGTTATGAATAAGCGTTACCACATCGTACCTAAAGGTGTGGCCTTGGTGGTTGCGTGTTCCACTTTCCCTACGTGGAATACCTACCCGGGTTTATTTGCCAGTTTAGTCACAGGCAATCCCGTTATTATTAAACCTCACTCTCAAGCGATCTTACCTGTCGCGATTACGGTTCAAGTTTGTCAGCAGGTACTAGCGGAAGCTGGGTTTGATCCTAAACTCGTCATGTTGGCTGCTGAAGGTAGTGATGCATCTATCGCTCAAGTCTTAGCAACGCATAAAGATGTTCGCTTAATTGACTATACAGGCGGTAATGGTTTTGGTGATTGGCTATCGGCTAATGCTACCCAGGCTACACTTTATAAAGAACAAGCGGGTGTTAATACAATATTGATTGATAGCGTTGTAAATCTAAAACGCGCAGCGCAAAACCTAGCGTTTTCTTTAAGCCTATATTCCGGTCAGATGTGTACCACACCGCAAGCGCTGTTAATTCCCAAGGGAGGAATTGATACAGACCAAGGGCATTTAAGTTTTGATGAAGTATCGTCAGTGTTATGCACAACGATCACTAAGTTCCTTTCCGATCCGGATCGTGCGGCGGGTGTTTTAGGGGCGATACCGAATCCAGCAACAGTGGAGCGGTTAGCGCAAGCCAAAAATCTTGGTAAAGTTGTTTTAGAATCTCAAACCTGTGCGTTACCGGGTTTTGATGGCGCGGTTTACCATACGCCATTAATTCTATCTGTTGAGGGTAGTGATGAGGCGTGGCAGCAGGAGCAGTTTGGGCCAATCTCATTTATCGTAGCCGTGGATAGCACTGAGCAAGGTCTTGAGCTGATCTCTGAAGCGATTGCTGAAAAAGGGGCTATTACATTTGGCGTCTATTCAACCGATGAATCTGTGCTGGAAAGTGCTGAAAAGGTCGCAATAGAACAGGGGGTTGCACTATCTTGTAACCTAGATGCAGGTGTTTTTGTTAACCAATCTGCGGCATTCAGTGATTTTCATGCAACGGGTAATAACCCAGCGGCCAATGCAGCGTTAACGGACCCAGCTTTTGTTGCAGGTCGATTTGCGGTTGTACAAAGTCGTCGTCACACAAGCGTGTAACTGTTTATTAGTAATCTTTTTTAATTATTGTTTAGTGTTAGGAGAAGAGGGATGCAGGTATACAGTATTGACGGAATCACTCCCGTGGTGGACCCGAGCGCTTACGTTCATCCCTCTGCGATTCTAATCGGCGATGTCATTATCGGCCCTAAATGTTATGTCGGCCCAGCCGCATCGCTTCGCGGTGATTTCGGTAGGCTGATATTAGAAGAGGGCGCCAATGTGCAGGACACCTGTGTACTGCATGGCTTTCCGGGTACTAATACTGTCGTTGCTAAAGATGGCCACATTGGGCATGGCGCTGTGTTGCATGGCTGTCACATAGGGCGTAACGCGTTAGTGGGTATGAATGCCGTTATAATGGATGGCGCAAGCATAGGTGAAGAGTCTATCGTTGCTGCCTGCTCGTTTGTAAAAGCAGCCTTTCAATGTGAGCCAAGAAGCCTTGTCGTTGGCTCGCCGGCTAAAGTGTTAAGAAAAGTAGAAGATAAAGAGATCGCTTGGAAAAGTGCAGGAACTGCTCAGTACCAAGACCTTACAAATCGCTGCCTAACAACGATGGAGCAAGTCGCGCCATTGACGGAGGTAGAGGCAGATCGACCACGTATCAACGTGGGTGAAGTAAAGCCTAAATATCAGGCTGAATAAGTCGGTCTCATTGATAGGTACGCCCTATAAATCACCTAATGGACTAATCACTGCACGCCCTCCACGGTTAAGTACATGGGTGTATATCTCTGT
>CERC01039432.1_pt1 | contig 28506 bp, 29 predicted proteins | sample 530921 | NCBI WGS metagenome assembly CERC01 (sample SAMEA2621099, study PRJEB7988) | marine metagenome | isolation source: saline water (ENVO:00002010), including
GTTTCCCTAGAACTTTGATGAAAAAACGAAAAAAGCAGCTAAAAAGCTGCTTTTTTTTAAACGTTTGTTTGAGAACGTTTATTCTTCTGAACCGTCCGCGTTGACGGCGCGCTTGATCTGTTTCAGGCTTCCATGACGTACATCGGTACCACTTACAAGGTAAATAAGATGGGTCGCCATTGCGCGGGCATGCTCTGAAATACGCTCCAAGCTACGTAATACCCAAATTACATTCATCACACTGGAGATAGATCGAGGATCTTCCATCATGAATGTTGCTAGAGAACGCATAGCAGAACGATATTCTTGGTCAACAGACTTATCCATCTTAGCAACACGGTAAGCAAGTTCAGTATCGTTACGAGCAAAAGCTGTAAGTACATCTTTTACCATTTCACGAACCAAGTTACCGATATGGCGGACCTCTTGGTAGCCACGAGGGGAGTTACCTTCCTCTACCAGTTCGATCGCATGGCGACAGATACGGCTGGCTTCATCACCCATACCTTCTAGATCTGAAACAGCTTTAGATACAGCAATAATAAGACGTAGATCACTGGCTGCAGGCTGGCGGCGAGCAATAATAGTGGTGCACTGTTCGTCGATTAGCACCTCCATATCGTTGGTCTGCTTATCAACTTTACGGGATTGCTCTGCTAGTTCTGCATCACCATTTAAGAGTGCATCGATACAATCATGAACTTGGCGTTCTACCACACCACCCATCGTTAATAAGAGGGTGCGAATCTGTTCCAGCTCTTCATTGAATTGCTGAGAGATATGCGTGGAAAAGCTTTCTGTTTTAAGTTCCATCGTTATTGCTCCTTCCCCAAATTAACCGTAACGGCCGGTGATGTAGTCTTCAGTTTGTTTTTTAGCTGGGTTGGTAAACAGAGTATCCGTTACACCAAACTCAATCATGTCACCCATATACATAAAGGCAGTGTAGTCAGAGACACGCGCTGCCTGTTGCATGTTATGAGTTACGATGACGATGGTGAAGTCTTTCTTCAGCTCATGGATCAGCTCTTCAATCTTGAGTGTAGAGATCGGATCCAATGCGGAAGCCGGTTCGTCCAACAGTAATACTTCAGGTTTTACCGCAATTGTACGTGCGATAACCAAACGCTGTTGCTGACCACCGGACATACCTAGTGCACTCTCATGCAGACGGTCTTTTACTTCGTCCCATAAGGCTGCAGATTTTAGAGCCCATTCAACCGTTTCATCAATAACGCGTTTTTTTGTTACGCCTTGAATACGCAAGCCGTAAGCCACGTTTTCATAGATAGATTTAGGAAATGGGTTTGGTTTCTGGAACACCATACCTACGCGACGACGAAGTTCAGCAATATCGACACTGCGGTCGTAGATATTATTTTCGTCTAGAAGAATCTCGCCGTTGATATGGCAATCATCAACCAAATCATTCATACGATTGAAACAGCGCAGAAGCGTCGATTTACCACACCCTGAAGGCCCGATAAAAGCCGTTACACGGTTTTTCGGAATTAGCATATCGATGCCATGCAGGGCTTCGTTATCGCCGTAGCTTAGTTTTAGGTCATTCACCTTGAGGGCAATAGTTTCTTCCTCAAGATTTAGAATACGGCTATCTCTTTGCATAGTAGAGATGTCAATTGCGTGTGTTTTAGCTTCGCTAGTCATTTTAGCAACCTTTAAAAATTCTATTACATTTCAAGCGCTTTGTATTTTTCACGTAGGTGGTTTCGAATCGCGATGGCTGACAAGTTCAGCGCTGCGATTACCGCCACCAGCAGAAGCGCTGTTGCGTATACCAGCGGACGAGCCGCTTCAACGTTAGGGCTCTGGAAACCAACATCATAAATGTGGAAGCCCAAGTGCATAAATTTCTGATCCAAGTGTAGGAACGGGTAGTTCATATCCAATGGCAGACTTGGTGCAAGTTTAACAACACCGACTAACATGAGCGGTGCTACTTCACCCGCAGCACGTGCAATAGCAAGTATGACACCGGTCATTATTGCGGGGCTTGCCATTGGGATAACAATCTTAATTAAAGTTTCAAACTTAGTCGCACCTAGCGCTAAGGAACCTTCACGCGTCGCGCGAGGAATACGTGTTAAGCCTTCTTCTGTCGCAACAATCACAACAGGTACAGTTAGTAGTGCCAGCGTGATAGATGCCCACATTAGACCTGGCGTGCCAAATGTTGGAGCCGGCTTAGCTTCAGGGAAAAAAGCGTCGTCTATATGGCCGCCCATGAAGTAAACAAAGAAGCCTAGACCGAATACACCGTATACGATGGATGGAACGCCTGCTAAGTTGTTTACCGCGATGCGGATGACGCGTGTCACGAAGCCTTGCTTAGCGTATTCGCGTAGATAAACCGCAGCAACAACACCAAATGGCGTCACGATCACTGACATGATGATTACCATCAAAACAGTACCGAAAATTGCTGGGAAAATACCGCCCTCAGTATTTGCTTCACGAGGATCTGTACTAACAAATTCCCAGATTTTAGCAAAGTAATGAACGATCTTTCCGCCAAGACCCATATCGTTAGGCAGGAATGCACGAACGATATGCGCTACTTTGAACTCTACGATTTTACCGCTAGCAATCTCTGCTGTGACACTGTCACGGTTAAACTCCTCATATAGAGCCAGTAGATCACCCTGAAGGCCTTCATACTCTGCATCGAGTGCAGCGCGTTGTTGATCAATCTTTTTGTACTTAGCAGGATCCGTTACATTTTTAAGCTGTAAAGAACGCTCTTGTAGGCGTAGACGCTCCAACTTGTAGTTGATAGAGCCTATACGACCTTTTTCGATATCCTCAATGTCACTATAGATATCTAAAGCACGTTCGATACGTTTTTCAAGCGTCGCCCAAAGAGCAAGGTACTCATCGGTTTTTTCGTAGCCTTCATAGCTTGTTACCAGTTTACCGTCTTCTTTAATACCGCGGAGGTAACCGTAAAAGTTACCCCATTCACGGCGTTCAGCGGTGAACAGCATTTCAGGCTTAGATCGGTCGGTAATTAAGTCATCCAGTACCCAAATAAAGTCAGTACCACCGTGATCACGGTTACCTACTTTGATTAGGTTACGTTGCATACTTTCAAGACCTTCCGGTACATCAACACCACTATCTCGTAGCTGGGTTGCAGGTACATCTTCTGCTTGAACTTTCTCACCGATTAGGCGCAGGCTATTACCTTGATCTACGTATGTCGCTTGAACAACATCGGCTGGCCAGAAGTGGCCAAGGCCACGAATCGCAATCAGCGTAAGTAGGCCAACAACCATGATCAAACAGATCGCAACGGCACCGGCATTTAACCAAACCCAAGGTGCGCCTGTTTTTGACCACTCAGAAAAAGATTGTCTCATTACTATTTTCCTCAATCAGCCACTAATTACAGAGAGCCGTATTTCTTACGCAGACGCTGACGCACCAGCTCTGCCAAGGTGTTTACAAAGAAGGTAAACAAGAACAGTACGAATGCTGCTAGGAATAGAATGCGGAAGTGGGTACTACCGACTTCAGATTCTGGCATCTCTACTGCAATGTTGGCTGCGAGCGTTCGCATACCCTCAAAGATATTTACATCCATAATTGGTGTATTACCCGTCGCCATCAGCACGATCATGGTTTCACCTACTGCACGACCCATACCGATCATCACCGCAGAGAAAATACCTGGGCTAGCCGTTGGCATAACAACACGTACGAGCGTCTGCCAAGGAGTCGCACCTAGTGCTAGAGAACCGTATGAAAGATGTTTAGGTACTGCAAAAATCGCATCTTCAGTAATGGAGAAGATAGTCGGAATAACAGCAAAGCCCATAGCAATACCTACAACCAGAGCGTTACGCTGATCGTAAGGAATCCCTAATTCTTGCGTTACCCAATAACGCATCTCGGTACCGAACAAGAGTTGCTCAAGACCTGGCGCAATCCAAAAACTGAATACCGTGGCCAGCATCACAACAGGAATTAGCAGAGCTGCATCCCAACCGTCTGGGATTAAGTACCTTAGTGATTTTGGTGCACAAGCCCAAGCGTAGGCAAAGGCGATAATGGATAAAGGTAAAACCAGTAGCGTGACAAAGATCCCCGCTAGATTGACCTCCATAAATGGCGCTAACCATAAGCCCGCCAAGAAACCCAAAATTACGGTGGGTAGCGCTTCCATCAACTCGATGAAAGGTTTTACCTTACGGCGCATAGACGGCACCATAAAGTAAGCCGTATAGATCGCGCCGCAGATAGCTAATGGTGTACCTAAAAGCATCGCGTAAAATGCGGCTTTCAAAGTGCCAAAGGCTAGCGGCATTAGGCTATATTTTGGCTCGAAATCATTGGTAGAAGCTGAAGATTGCCAAGTAAATTCTGGCTCTTGATAACCTTCATACCAAACCTCTTCCCACAATGCGCTCCAAGAAATTTCAGGGTGTTCATTGTGTACTGCCCATAGCGCGAGTTGCCCGTTTTGCTCAACCAGTAGCGCGTTAGAACGAGGTGATAGAGCAATCGTTTCAACGTTGCCCTGTGCAATGGCAGCTGTTAATGAGTTACGTGACGCTGTTGTGCTGAAGAAGTTCAGCTGGCCAGCTTCTGAAATTGTGACGAAGCCTTTACGGCGATGTTCGATCGAGATACTTGTTGTTGCTGCTGTGCCATTCTCAAAGCTGCGAATCTGGCGCATTAGCCATTCGCCTTTCTCGTTACGCACTAAGAACCACTGAGATGTAGTACCAGCGTCGTCAGAAATAAGCAGAGAGTTACCACCGACTAACAGCTCGAACGAAGTGATATTGTTTTTTGTTGCTTCTATTAGCTGCGTAACTTTAGGGCCTCCGTCAGCTAACATATCTACGATACCCAGCTTGCCGCCTTCCCCTGCGATCATCATCCAGCGACGATCGGGCATGAGTAGCAGTTTCTGTGCTGGGATATTCATATTTGGAAGTGAAATTCGGCTAGTATCTGCTTCAATTTCTTCCGTGATGATATTCTCAGTTAAAGAGATCTCAGTAGCAGCAAGATTGGAAGCCTGACCACCGATCAGTGTCCAACTGTCTTCTTCACCATTCAGCGCGAGTACTTCTAGCGCTGAATCGCTTACTTGAATAAGAGACTCGCCCAACGGATAAGCCAGCTGTGGCGTGATAACACGTACGCCATCAGGGTAGGTTGAACGGTATTTATGTTTGAAAATTTGAGCCTGACCGTTGCTGTAACCTAGCGCAAAAATACCACTGTATTCAGAGGCAAGCGCAAAACTGCTTATCTCAGCGCCTTCAGGAATATTAGCAGTTTCCTGTTTGATTACTTCACCAGTACGGCTGTTAAAAAACACCAACTGACCTAGGTCAGTAACACGCAGAGCAATTTCTGCCTGTTCTTCCATGGTTAGGTAAAGGGTCTTTCCTTCGCCTGGAATGGAGTAAGGTGCAATTTGCTGTTCGTTTTCCTGCCAAGGTTCAATGCTGGCAGATTCGAACAGAGGAGCTACTTCATAAAGTAGATAGAAGAAGATCAGAAGAATCGCAACAATTACGCTGATACCACCAAAAGCGATACCACCTGAAGCCATTTTATCCTTCAAAGCGCGTAAGTTTCTGTGTCGCTTGGCCGCTGGAGTATTAAAATCCAGTTCGGTCGTTGCTGTGTTTTCTGTACTCATGGCACATAGGTCTCGAAGTTTACTGAGAATACGGCGCATACAATATTAAAAAATTGTTACATCTGTATTACAGTCAGTGTCATAAACGAAATAAGGGGGCCAAAATGGCCCCCTTATTTGAGTAAAGCGTTGGTTCAAGGCGGATTACATGCCTAGAGCAGCCATCTGCTTTTTAACAACTGCTGAAGGTAGTGGGATGTAGCCATCTTTAACAACGACTTCCTGACCTATTTTAGACATTACCATTTTCAGGAACTCTTTCTCTAAAGGAGCAAGAGGCTGACCTGGCTTTTTGTTCACGTATACATATAGAGAACGTGCCAGAGGATATTTGCCGTTCAGTGCATTTTCAGGTGTTGCTTCTATGAATGGAGCGCCGTCTTTCTTCGTTAAAGGAAGTGCGCGAACAGAAGCTGTTTTATAACCAATACCAGAATAACCTAGTGCATTAAGAGACGTAGATACAGACTGTACTACAGATGCAGAACCTGGCTGTTCGTTTACGTTGTTTTTGAAGTCACCTTTACAAAGTGCTTTCTTCTTGAAGTAACCGTAAGTACCTGATACTGAGTTACGACCGAACAATTGGATGCTCTTATCAGCTAGAGAACCGGCTACGTTTACATCACCCCAAGTCTTAGCATCTGCTTTAGCGCCACACTTACGAGTAGAGGAGAAGATTGCATCTACTTGGCTGATTGATAAACCTTCAACTGGGTTATCTTTGTGTACAAACACTGCTAAAGCATCGATCGCTACAGCAACAGGTGTTGGCTTATAACCGAATTTTTTCTCAAATGCAGCCAGCTCTTTGTCTTTCATTTTGCGAGACATTGGGCCAATGTTTGAAGTACCTTCAGTCAACGCTGGTGGCGCAGTAGAAGAACCTGCCGCTTGAATTTGGATGTTAACGTTTGGGTAGCTACGCTTGAACTCTTCAGCCCACAACGTCATTAGGTTGGCTAGCGTATCAGAACCAACAGATGATAGATTTCCAGAAACACCTGATGCTTTAGTGTATACCGGTAGGTCTTTGTCTAGTAGGTCAGATGCATTTGCAGCTACACAAGTTGCAGAAATAGCAACGGCAGCAAACAGCTTTTTCATAGGTTTCATGTAGTGCTCCAGAATAGTCTTTAAATATCTATATAAAGTTAATATGGTGAGCACTATAGGCAGCTTTAGTGACAGTAATATGACAAGTGGAAATAGATTATTAAAAAAGTTGTTTTTATTTTCTGATTCATTTGAAACATATAGATGCTTATATAATGATTAGTAAGTAATGACTGAGGCATTTCATCTAGCGATCTGCGTCGCCAATATATTCATATTCTTGAGGTTGTAATGTAATGAATAATGGTAGTGATCAAGGGCTTCAACCTGAAGGGGAGTTGAGTCTACAACTACCTGCTGAAAACGATGCGACCAATATGTTTGGTGATGTTTATGGCGGCTGGGTTTCCGCTAAAATGGTGCAAGCTTCGGAAATATTTTCGGCTCGATTATCGAAAGGGCGAGTCTCGACGGTATCTATAGGACAGATGGTTTTTATGTCCCCTGTCCATACTGGGACAATAATGTCTTTCTATACTAAACTGCTTGAGGCTGGACAAACATCTATGCGGATACAGGTTGAAGCATGGGGTTGTGCTCCCGATGGAACTGAATTTAGAAAAGTAACGGATACGGAATGTGTACAAGTGGCGATTGATGGCCATGGACATATTCGAGAAATTTCAGCGTACTAACCTTAAGGTTAAATTTGAGGTAATGGCCGCTGATTCTTAAGCCTCTAGGGAGTATTGAGGTGAGATTAAATACTACAAGGATGGTATATGTATGTGTTAGAGAGTTCATCTTGCGATTTTCTTGATCAGGTTTTGGCTGAATCAAACGGGTTTACCTTCAGTAAAACCAGCATGATTGCATATCGAGCAGAGCTGGAGTTTTGTTTAGCTGAACTTGATTTACAACATATTATTGATGCTTCAGGTTACAAGAGGCTGTCTAGCCGGATGGCCTGTATATTTCCTACATTGCCTCGCCAGACCCAAAGAACCCTATGTGAGGCGCCCAAACGACTTGAGTACTATACAACTCATTGGGAGGAGATATGTACTGGGGAGAAGCTAGAGTTCGCCTATTCGGTGCTTTCGCTTGCGTTTGGTGAAAAAGTGGCAGCCAATGCTTTAGGCTGTGGAGCGCATGTGAATAAGAAATCGAATGCGGAGCTATTTGATATTGATCACTATCACCATTAACTAGCCTGAGATGCTGCGTGAGTAGCGCAATTGGATACTAGGATTGTCTGCTTAGGTTGATGGATATTATTTGGATTGCTGAGTGATTTGAGAAAGCTGACTTGTCGATTAGGAGGTCATTTTGAAAAGCTATCATGGCAGTTGTCATTGCGGTTCAATTAAATTCACCTTTCAGGCACCTGAAATTGTTGATGGCCTACGTTGTAACTGCACTGTTTGTATCAAGAAGGGCGCAATGATGGGTAATTTCGTGGTCGCACCTGAAGATATAGACATTAAAGTAGTCGATGAAGCCTTAGGTACTTATGAGTTTGCAACTCATGTGGCAAAACATCATTTTTGTAAGCGTTGCGGCATCTACCCCTTTCATCAAACACTCCGTAAACCGGGTCATTATCGAGTGCATTTAGGTTGTGTTGACGGCATTAACCCGCTGGATCTGCCCTATGAATTAATAGATGGCGCCTCGTTATAAGAAGTGGATAGACTCTTTTTAACCAAAAAACCAATATCCAACCGTGATTGCCGCGATAATACCTGCTAAATCGGCAGTTAAGCCGCATGCGATTGCATGACGGGCGTGACGTATTCCGACTGAGCCAAAATAAACGGCCAGAACATAAAAGGTCGTTTCGGTGGAGCCTTGTATTACTGAGGCTAAATAAGCGGCGAAGGAATCTACGCCATGGGTGTTCATTGTTTCCAGCATCATGGCACGTGCACCGGAACCGGAAAATGGTTTCATAATCGCCGTGGGCAGTGCATCGGCAAAGCGTGTGTCAAAACCTAAACCGCCAATCCCTTCTCGTAGTAGCCAGATGAACCCTTCCAGTGCGCCGCTTTCACGAAGTACACCAATCGCCACTAGCATGGCTAAGAGGTAAGGGATGATTTTTATCGCGACTTCAAATCCCTCTTTTGCACCATCGACAAAGGTTTCATAGATATTGACTCCCTTTAGATAAGCAATACTGAGGAAACCAATAATGGCTGAAAAGATCATGAGATTACCCACCAAGGACGATTGCCGTTGCAGTTCATCAATCGTCAAGGTGGTGAAGTAGCCTATAAAGGCAAGTAAAAAGGCAACAAAGCCGCCGATATACAGCAGAGTTACACGTTCCCATAAGCGAATCTTTTGCACAAAGCTGACCGCCATTAAGCCGGCAAGGGTTGAGCAACAAGTCGCAATGAGAATTGGGATAAAAACTGAGGTTGGGTCGCTAGCACCTTGTTGTGCTCGATAAAGGAAAACGGTAATAGGGAAGAGCGTCACTGAAGACGTATTCAAAACTAAAAATAAGATTTGTGCATTACTCGCCGTGTCTTGCTGGGGGTTTAAGCTTTGAAGGTCTTTCATCGCTTTTAAACCAAGAGGCGTGGCTGCGTTATCTAAGCCTAGAACATTGGCCGATAAATTCATGGTCATGGAGCCCATTGCAGGGTGATTCTTAGGAACCTCCGGCATTAAACGGGTAAATAGCGGGCTTAATCCACGTGCAAACTTATCCACTAGGCCTGAACACTCAGCGAGTTTCATCATGCCTAGCCAGAAGGCGAGAGTACCAATTAATCCGATTGATAACTCAACAGAAAGTTTCGACATATCGAATGTAGATTGCACTAAACGCTGAAAAACGCCTGAGTCATCGAGCCAAAGCCATTGGTATAGCGCGGCTGTGAAGGCAATAAGAAAAAAACTGAGCCAGATTCGATGTAGCATTTAAGGCCTTTTGTTAAAAATACTGTCAGTCCTTGGAGTATAACGAATACTTTTAAGGCAAGTATATTTCTCCTGCTAATATAATTAATAGGGATAATTTTAGTGCGATAGAATCGTAAGAATTCAGGATTGCCTATGAGTCGTTTATTTCGAAAAAGCCTATATAAAAAGCGATTCAACTTAGCTTGGTAACATATAAGCTGGGTGGTAGAGTGAGCCGAATTATTTAGCGGAGAGAAATCAGAAACTATGGACAAAATTATTCAGGGTGTGCTGGATTTTAAGAAGAATGTTTACCCCGAACGGAAAGATCTGTTTGGTGTGCTTGTTGATCAAGGACAAAGTCCTGAAGTACTTTTCATCACCTGCTCTGATTCTCGAATTGATCCAAACCTACTGACTGGTTCTCATCCTGGTGATATTTTTATCTGTCGTAATGCGGGTAATATTATTCCTCCCCATATGAATCAAACCGGTGGCATGACAGCCTCTATAGAGTTTGCTGTAGCCGTGTTAGGTGTTCGCCATATTATTGTATGTGGACATACGGACTGTGGTGCGGTGAAAGGCGCGCTTGATTTGGAGTCGGTTAAAGGTTTGCCCCACGTTAAGGAGTGGCTAGGTCATTGCCGCTCAGCGATGGAAATTGTTCGTGAGCGCAATGATATTGCAGGAGACCAGCCTGTTCCAACCTGTCATCTGGATGAAGCGATTGAAGAAAACGTGTTGCAGCAAGTTCAACATCTGCGAACTCATCCTGTGGTAGCCGCTAAATTAGCGACCAATAAGATTGAGATCCATGGTTGGGTTTACGATATTAAGTCAGGCACAATTCGTTGTAGCCGAGGTAATGACAATGAATTTAGTGATTTTAATGCACTTTACGCGGGTATTATCAGTAAGCTGTCAGGGCAAGATAAATAGTATCTATAGTTAGTTCTCTTCAGCTAAACTTCTATCTCTGAGTTTTTGTACGAGCGACACTAAGGTGTCGATTCGTGCATTATTCAGCTGTCTGTAGTCTAAGTATGGACAAACGATTAAGCGTTCATTGCTGCTGACGGCGAAATACTTATCTAGCCACATTAAATCCTGTAACCCTAATTGTTCAGCGTAGCTTTTACCTGCAACGATATGTATTACATCACGATCTGTAAACTGCGGTACTGAAAATAGAAGGGCTTCTTGGCGTTCTGCTTGAAACAAGGCCTGATCTCGGTAATTTTGCCAAGTATCAAAACCTTCTAGCTGTTGCTGATCGTGCTCAGAGTAGAGCTGAAAAAGAAATTTTGCGCTGACATTAAATACTTTGCGCCAGTGGTTACTGGTGTTTTTGCCTATGTAATCTATCTCACCGGGATTAAGCGGCATGAGTGTCGCTTGATCGGGATAGTTATCCAGTTCGGGGCGATTAGCAATATAGATCGCAAGCTTAAACTCTTTGCTGCCGAAACCAATCATTTATCGTTAATGCCTTTTCTCTATCTCATTGGCTAAGATCAAATCTGCATCTAAGGTATTGATTGGTATAGCTTGGCTGATTGGAATATCACCTGATAGCTGTAAGGCTAAATAACGCATACAGCAAACCCTTAAGAAAGACGTGAAATTACCTAGATCATGCCCGGCATCGATTGACTCGTGGTGAAGTCGAGTGAGCATTTGCGGAATATTCATCTCGTCTCTTTGAGCGATAGTCTCTAACGTGTCCCAGAAATAATTTTCTAAACGTACACTGGTCACCATACCGTCAATGCGTAAAGAGCGGGTGCTGCTTTTCCACAGCTCGGGTTCTGCATTGATAAATAGTTTACACATTTGAGAGCACCTATCTTTATGTTTCAAAAAAATAGAGTGATTTGACTGTGGTTTACAGCCAAATCATAACGCTATTGAGGCAATTTGTTTACTTATCAGGCCTTAGCTTGGCAGCTAAAGCCTGAATAAGCTACGGCATTAAAGATAGAGTAAAGCGATAAACTGAGATAGCCAAGCGGGGTGGGCAGGCCATGCAGGAGCTGTTACTAAGTTACCATCGGTAATCGCTGCATCCATTTCAATTTCTGCATACTCCCCACCTGAAAGTGTAACTTCGGGGCTACAAGCGGGATACGCTGAGCACTTTTTACCTTCAAGTACGCCAGCCGCTGTTAATAGCTGTGCGCCATGGCAAATAGCAGCAACAGGTTTATTCTCAATGAAAAAGTGACGCACCATATCTAGCACGTCTGAATTTAAACGTAGATATTCAGGGGCACGACCACCTGGAATGATTAGTGCGTCGTAATCTTCTACATTTATCTCTGCGAAGCTCGCATTCAGTGTAAACCGATGCCCTAGCTTTTCAGTGTAAGTTTGATCGCCTTCGAAGTCGTGGATGGCCGTAGCAATGCTGTCGCCGCTAACTTTATCTGGGCAGATAGCGTCTACATGATGACCAAAGGTGAGTAATGTCTGGAAGGGCACCATTGTTTCATAATCTTCTGTGAAATCACCGGTGATCATCAGTATTTTTTTAGGTGTCATAATCTACTCCGATTTTTACTGGCTTATTTAGATGGCTTTGCACAAAGTAGCAGTAGTCGAAGGGGAGTAGGTATTAGCTGAATACTACAGATGGGAAAAGATCTATTTTTGGTTTTTTAAGCTGATCTAAAAAGTGTATTACTAGAAAATACGAAATTTCTTTGATAAATATTATTAGCGCTAACTATCTTATATGCTTAGTCTATTATTAAGTCTCGATGCTGTTGAGTATGATCAGTATCGAGCGTTTTGTTTTTTTATCTGTTAATTTGGAGGCTAGGTGAAAGAATAGATGAATAGCTTACCAATTAAACAAACCGCATTTAATAATGAGCGAATTTCAGCTCTTGGTATTGAGCCAATGCGTTTCAGCGACCTGCTTCCTAAGTTAGAAAAAGGCACTGAACGCGTAGAATTCTATATTCTGATTTTAGTAACCGGTGGGGAAGGAAGTCATAGGGTAGATTTTGTTGATTACAAAGTGAGTAAAGGGACTTTATTATTTGTTCGTCCTGGGCAAGTTCAGGAGTGGGGTGATTATTCTCGGCTAGAAGGGGATGTCGTTCTAATCGATCCTAATTCGTTACCTCATGATGAAATGTTGCCTTCAGTTGATCAGGAGGGACTGGCTTTAATTCGTTGGCAAAATGTTGTGACCTTGCCTGATATCCTTTATCAAGATACTTCTAATGCGGTTTTGCGATTACATCGTGATTTTTCTGACTATGATGGGTCAACGTTAGATATCGCTTTGATTCGTCATGAACTGTTGAGCTTGTTACTTCGTCTCGCTCGTTGGCAAAGTAGAGTTTCCCCTATTGCGAGTGCCGGAGGTCGTGCCCAAAAAACCTATCGATTATTTGCTGAGTTGCTTGAACAGGAATATATACAGCAGCATAGCCTTAGCTTTTACGCACAGCGTTTAGGCTATGCTCAAAGTACGTTGAGTCGTGCTTGTGTCCAGTTCGAAGGGGTTACAGGAAAGGTCATGATAGATAAGAGGATAGTGCTAGAAGCGCAAAGGTTACTTGTACATAGCGCAATGTCTGTAGCTGAGGTGGGCTATTATTTAGGGTTTAGTGAAGCGACCAATTTCATAAAGTTTTTCAAGCGTATGCTTGGGCTGACCCCGCTAGCGTTTAGGGAGTCCCGACGCGTGTAGAGCCCTCTTGATTCAAATAGCCTTTAACTATTTGGTCACGTTTACCATTCAGTATGATTCTTTCTATAGCATTGTTAATTGGGTCTACTAAGTCTTCTCGGCTGCGGTGAATTCGAATATGCAGACTTGCTTCGTCATGGATAGGTCCCATGTCGACATGAGAGCGTTGAGGCGAAGCAGACAAGATATCCTCATTAACAATTCCAACATCAGCTCGGCCTAAGGCCAGTGCTCGAATTAAGGTGACTTCGTTATTGTAATTTATACGTTCACCAAAGTGCTCCGATCCTCGATAGTCAAACCCGCGCACTTATCTTCTAACAGTGATAAGTTGTTTAAGGTAAAGGATTTTCCTTTGGGAAAAACATAAACATCCTTGGTCCAATAAAATTGTTGGCTGAAGAGTTGAATTTCCTGTTCGCGAGGGCGCTAGCGCCATGCTGGGTTAGCGCAACAGGATATCTCATACAGTTGTGTTTCAAAGCCTACACGTCTTCTCATCGGTGGAATGGGGACTAGGGTCGGTTGCAAGTCCGCCATGATGAGGATTTCACGAAAAAGGTCTGTGTATATGCCACGAGGCACTCCATCAATTTTCATAGATAATGGAGCGCGCTCTTGATCATAAATAGGGACTGTTATCTCCTCGGCTGCTTGTGCAGAAAGAATAAAAGATAACCCTAATAAGAAGCATAGGCATCGATGACGAAGCATAGCTTATCCCGGTAGTGTGAATAGGATTAAGTATAGAGCGTCTTTATAAAATAACCCTGTTCACACGTAAAAATTATGCAGGTTGTAGATTGGCAAAACCCACAACCAGCCATTTACTTCCCTCATAGTCAAAGTTGACTTGTACTCGGGCTTTCGCGCCTGAGCCTTCAAAATTTAGCACTGTACCTTCACCAAATTTAGCGTGGGAGACTCTTTGCCCTAGTGCTAGGTTGGTTTCGGGTACTTCACTGCTACTGAGTGAGCTATTGCCAAATAAACTACTGCCTTTGTCGTCATTATAACGACTGGTCATAGGCCGGCTGACGCTGGCATTTAGGCGGACCTCTTCCATCAGATCACTAGGGATCTCTTTGATGAAGCGGGAAGGACGGTTGTAGTTATCTTGGCCATGTAAACGGCGTGATTCTGCGTAGGTGATATAGAGCTTCTTCATCGCTCGCGTGATGCCTACATAGCAAAGTCGACGCTCCTCTTCGAGACGACCGGGCTCCTCAATAGACATTTTGTGAGGGAAGAGCCCCTCTTCCACACCCGCTAAGAAGACTTGTGGAAACTCCAAACCTTTTGCCGAGTGTAAAGTCATTAGCTGAACACTGTCTTGGAAATCGTCTGCTTGGGTGTCGCCTGCATCGAGTGCCGCTTGGTCTAGAAATGCTGCCAACGGTGAATTGAACTCTTCATCAAGGAACTCATCCCATTGGCTATTAAACTGCTTAGCTGCAGTGACCAATTCCTCTAAGTTTTCTATACGAGACTGGGCCTTTTCACCCTTCTCTTTTTTGTGGTGCTCGATCAAGCCCGCATGTTGAATGACATGTTCGGTTTGTTCATGCAGTAGTGTCTCTTCCGTGTCTTGTGCCATCTGATTGATGAGATCGAGAAAGGCTTGCAGAGCATTGGAGGCTCTAGCCGGTAAGCGATTGAGTTCCACTATCTCATTGGAGGCTCGCCACATAGATATATTCTGGCTACGCGCGTGTTCACGGATCACTTCAATCGTACGTGTACCAATACCGCGAGTCGGCACGTTAATAACACGTTCCATCGATGTATCGTCATCACGATTACTTAATAGACGAAGATAAGACAGAGCATTCTTGATCTCTAAACGCTCGTAGAAACGTTGACCACCATAAATACGGTATGGAACGCCGCTGCGAATGAGTGCTTCCTCAAGAACACGTGACTGCGCATTGGAGCGATAAAGAATAGCGCACTCATTACGCATATTTCCGTCTTGCACCCATTTGCTGATCTGGTCGACAATAAAACGCGCTTCATCCTGTTCATTAAAGGCAGAATAGAGTGAAATTGGCTCGCCTTCACCCGCTTCAGTGTGAAGCTCTTTACCCAAACGTCCTTGGTTATTGCGAATGACTTCGTTGGCTGCGCGTAGAATAGTTTCTGTAGAGCGGTAGTTTTGCTCTAGTTTTATCGTTTCTGTACCTGGGAAGTGAACTGATAAGTTTTGAATGTTTTCTATTTTAGCGCCACGCCAGCCGTAGATTGACTGGTCATCATCGCCAACAGCCATTAATTTCTTCTGACCGCCGCACAATAACTGTAACCAGCCGTATTGAATGCTGTTGGTATCTTGAAACTCGTCCACTAGTAAGTAGCGAAAGCGCTCTTGGTAATGGGCTAAAAGGGCTGGGTTTCTGTCGCGTAACAGTTCAAGCGAACGCAGTAGCAGCTCGCCAAAATCAATCATTCCGCCACGTTCACACGCTTCTTCATAGGCTTGGTACATTGATAGCATGGTGCGATCTGTCGGATCATTACGTGGCTCTATATGTTTAGCACGTAAGCCTTCGTCCTTTTTCTCGTTGATGTACCACTGAAATTGACGTGCAGGCCAGCGTTTGTCATCAAGATTCATCTCTTTGGCGAGACGTTTTACTAAACGCAGTTGATCGTCACTGTCCATAATTTGGAAGTTTTCTTGCAAGCCCGCATCTTGCCAGTGAGCTCGAAGTAAACGGTGGGCTAAACCATGGAACGTACCTACCCACATGCCTTGGGGGTTAATCCCCAAAAGCTCTTCAATTCGGCCGCGCATCTCTTTAGCCGCTTTGTTGGTAAAGGTAACCGCCATGATCGAATAGGGAGACATCTGTTCGATCTGTATTAACCAAGCAATACGATGAACCAGTACGCGTGTCTTACCAGAACCGGCGCCGGCTAATACGAGTAAATTCTGTACGGGGGCGGTTACTGCACTACGCTGGGCATCGTTCAGCGAGTCGATAATGTGGGTTACGTCCATTGCTGCTCTTCAGTCACTGTATAAATAATCAGTGGCTGATTATAACAGCTACGATGGGCTTTAATAGAGGTGAGGTGTTGATGGATTTCTAAGGGAGGCGTCAGCTCGTTTTAAGGAAGCTGACTTGGGTGCTGCCGTCGGTAAAGCAAGATGCTTTTGAGCTCCTCTGGGTCTTTGAGCTTTTGCTCGCTTTCTTCATCTAACCAAGGGATCAGGCGTGATAACCAGAAACGCATGGCAGCCGTACAGGTGAGAATCGGCCATGCGCTTTTTTCATCTTTGGTAAAAGGGCGGGCTTTCCCATAAGCGGTAAGCAGGGCTGATTCCCTAAGAGGATCAATAGAACCATCAGGGTTACAGCACCAGTCGTTCGCTACGATGGCTAGGTCGAATAATAAAAAGGCGGTAGCTGCATTGTATAGATCTAAAACAGCGCTGACTTCGGTGCCTTGAAAAAGCACATTATCATGGAATAAGTCTCCATGGATCGTGCCTACCTTAATATCGCCGGGTTGATCACGTAGTTGATCAAAACGTTTAACTTCCTCTTTCAGAAGTTGTTGGTCTTCGAGTGTTAGCTTAGGCGATAGCAGTTCGCTCTCTCTTCTCCACCAAAAGACGCCACGATGTGCCTGGCGTTCTAAATAAAAACTATCGGCGGCCACGTGGAACTCGCCGAGTACTCTACCAATTGCTGCACAATGCTCTGGTGTAAGTTCGGATTGAGCAACATGCTCACCGTAGAAACGTGGCTGAATTGCGGCAGGGCGGTTTTTTAGTTTCTTAAGGCCGATGCCATTTTTATCTTTTAAGGCAAAAGGGACATCAATCTGCTTATCGGATAGCCATTGGCAAAGCTCAACAAAATAGGGAAGCTCTTCATAACTTAGCTCTTCGAAGAGAGTGAGTACATACTCACTTTCTTCGTTTTCGTTTTTAAGAGTGATGAAGTAGTTGGTATTTTCAATACCACCATCAATACCTTTAAAACTAACCAGCGAGCCTAAATCAAAATCATTTAGGAAGAGATCAAGGTTGTTTTTGTCGAGGTGCGTATAAACAGCCAAAAGCGTTACTCGGTTATTAACAATTGAATTTAGAGCTTACCAACGAAACAGAACCCATTTGGGGATAAGCATTTGTGATTCTTCATGCCTAATAAAGTCGCCTTCACCTGGTGCAGGCACTAAATAGTATTCTTTTCCTATATTAGGGACGACTTTGATCTCCTTCAACTGCCCATTGACGCGGTATTCATAGTAAGTTTTCTCTGCATCATTATAGATCGTAATTTGTGGCTCATTTTCGTCTACTAGCGGTGGTACTTCTGCATGAGCAAGAGGCGCTAGGAGTATTAGGGTGGCGAGTAGTAGCTTTTTCATGACTCTTCCTTGTTAAAGTATGAAGATTTCTTTAGACGGCTGCACTTATCGATTATGATCTGTGCCTAGTTATAGCTAATCGACAACTAATTATTTAACCAACTCGGATTCACAGATGAGCGAACAGCAGCAAGCATCCAACTCTCCCCTTATTCTAGTCGACGGCTCCTCGTATTTATACCGTGCCTTCTTTGCTTCACAGCAAGCAGACTTAAGAAATTCCGCGGGTGTGCCGACGGGGGCGATCCGAGTAGTTACATCTATGCTGAAAAGTTTGGTTAAACAGTACCCAGAGAGCCCAGTTGTGGTGATCTTTGACGCAAAGGGTAAAACTTTCCGTGACGAGCTATACACAGAGTATAAAGCACAGCGTCCACCGATGCCGGATGATCTACGTAGTCAGGTTGAACCGATTCATAAGATTGTTAAAGCGATGGGAATGCCGCTGATCGTTGAAGCGGGTGTTGAGGCTGATGATGTTATTGGCACGTTAGCGCGACAAGCAAGCGAGCAGGGCGTCGATACGCTGATCTCCACTGGCGATAAAGATATGGCTCAGTTGGTGGATAAGCATGTCACGCTGATCAACACTATGACTGACACGCTGATGGATGTCGAAGGGGTTAAAGAGAAGTTTGGTATACCGCCTGAATTGATTATCGATTTTCTTGCACTTATGGGCGATAAGGTCGACAACATCCCCGGTGTTCCTGGGGTGGGTGAAAAAACTGCACTTGCCTTGCTGCAAGGTTTAGGTGGCATTAAATATCTATATGAAAATTTAGATAAGATAGCTGCTCTGGGTTTTCGTGGTTCAAAAACCATGGCCAAGAAATTAGAAGATAACCGTGCTGAGGCTGATCTATCTTATGTTTTGGCAACCATTAAATTAGACGTTGAACTGCAAGAAGAGATCTCTGACTTCAAAAAGCCTGCGCCTAATACCTCTGAGCTTATTGAGCTGTTTACTGAGTTTGAGTTTAGATCGTGGATCCGAGATTTAGAATCCGGAGCGGGTATGGCCTCTTCGGTAGTCGTTGATGAGGCGGATGATCCCTCTTTGCCGACCGCGTCTAGCGATGTTGATTATGAGATAGTGCTAGATGAAGGAATACTTGATCAGTGGATTGAAAAGTTATCCACAGCTGAATTGTTCGCGTTTGATACGGAAACAACGAGCTTAAATTACATGGAAGCCGAGCTAGTGGGGGTGTCGTTTGCCATTGAAGTTGGAAAAGCGGCTTATGTTCCTGTTGCACATGATTACATGGGCGCACCTGAACAGATCAGCCGTGATACGCTGCTAACTAAGTTGAAACCTTTATTAGAAAGCGATGATCATAAAAAAGTAGGCCAACATATTAAATACGATATGAATGTGTTGGCTAATTATGACATTGAAATGAAGGGCATTGAGTTTGACACGATGTTGGAATCTTATGTTCTAAACTCAGTTGCCACGCGTCATGATATGGATAGTCTTGCAGATCGTTACCTTGGTTTGAAAACGGTCAAGTTCGAAGAGATTGCGGGCAAAGGGAAAAAACAGCTTACTTTTAATCAAATCGAGTTAGAGCAAGCAGGCCCTTATGCCGCTGAAGATGCTGATATTACCCTGCGATTACACCAAGTAATCGATGCGCAGCTGAGCAAAGATCAACGTTTGAGCCAAGTATTTACTCAAATTGAGAAGCCGTTGATTACTGTGTTATCTAATATTGAGCGTAATGGCGCTTTAGTTGATCCAAACCTTTTAGGCGAACAAAGCATTGAGCTTGCTGCGCGTATGGTTGAGCTTGAACGGGAAGCTTATGACATAGCAGGTAAAGAGTTTAACTTAGCCTCACCCAAACAGTTACAGCAGATACTCTTCGAAGAGCTGGAAATTCCGGTCATCAAAAAAACGCCTAAAGGCGCACCTTCCACAGCGGAAGAGGTCTTACAGGAGTTGGCATTAACCTATCCATTGCCTAAATTGATTTTAGAGCATCGTAGCTTAAGTAAGCTGAAATCGACCTATACCGATAAGCTACCGTTGATGATCAACCCGCGTACACAGCGTATTCATACTTCATACCATCAAGCAGTTACCGCAACAGGGCGTTTATCTTCTTCGGACCCGAATCTACAAAATATTCCTGTGCGTACTCAAGAGGGGCGTAGAATTCGTCATGCGTTTATTGCGCCAGAAGGCTATAAGCTGGTGGCGGCGGATTACTCGCAAATTGAATTACGCATTATGGCTCATCTGTCTCAGGACCAAGGACTTCTGGATGCCTTTTCTAAAGGGGCCGATATTCATAGTGCAACGGCTGCAGAGGTTTTTAAGGTCGGCTTAGATGAGGTCAGTACGGACCAGCGTCGTAGTGCAAAAGCGATTAACTTCGGTCTTATCTACGGGATGTCTGCTTTCGGCTTAGCTAAGCAGTTAGGCATCAGCCGTAAAGAAGCTGCGCAATATATTGATCACTACTTTGAAACCTATCCGGGCGTGCAAAACTATATGGACGATGTACGTACAAAAGCGCAAGAACAAGGGTATGTTGAAACGTTGTTTGGCCGCCGTCTATATCTGCCTGAAATAAAGGCGAAGAATGCGATGCGTCGTCAGGCCGCGGAACGTACAGCGATCAATGCGCCGATGCAGGGAACTGCTGCGGATATTATCAAACGAGCAATGGTTTCCGTTGATAGCTGGTTAAAAGAATCTGAATTTGATGCGCAGGCGATCATGCAGGTACATGATGAATTGGTTTTTGAAGTGAAGGAAGATCAAGTTGATGCGTTTGTTGCGGCTGTAAAGCAGCAGATGGCTGATGCCGCTGAGCTTGATGTGCCTTTATTGGTTGAAGCGGGTGTCGGTGATAACTGGGAGCAAGCGCACTAATTGTTGAAGTTAAAATATCACCTATGGTCAGTGGCCTTGGGCTGCTGATTATTAAATGAATGTTTTTTGAACAATGATGGGAACTATTGTTAAGTAAAGCGGTCTACTTTGTTTAAGAGTCATGTATACGTTGACACACCATGGTCTTGGCTCTTTATTACAAGCATGCGTTAAAGCCCTGAGAGATCGTTTGTTCCCCCTTCCGAAATTTCCCAGGGCTTTCTTTTATCTATTCGCTAGTAGATTCATCATCTTGCGGCACTAACCATAAATCTAAGCGTTGACGTAACTGATCTACATTTTGCTTTTTAAGGGCAGAGAAGGTTTGTACGGTGACTAAATCGCCGAGAACTTGAGTAAGTTCTTTGCGGATTGTCAGTAATGTAGATTGTGCCGGACCTCTTTTCAATTTGTCAGATTTTGTCAGTAATACGTGTAGTGGCATATGAGAGTTCTGACACCAATTCACCATCATGTGATCAAACTCTTTCATTGGATGGCGAATATCCATTACAAGCACAACGCCTTGTAGGCATTGTCTCTTTTGTAAATATTCATCTAAGTGTTGCTGCCAGTGCTGCTTCATCTCAATAGGGACTTTAGCAAAGCCATAACCCGGCAAGTCGACAATACGAACACCTTCAACATTAAGGTCAAAAAAGTTGATTAATTGGGTTCGACCTGGTGTTTTTGAGGTACGAGCGAGCTTTCCATTATTGGTTAGCGTATTAATTGCGCTTGATTTACCCGCATTTGAACGGCCAGCAAACGCTACTTCAGCGCCTACATCTTCCGGACACTGATGTAGTTTAGATGCGCTTTTATTAAATTTAGCGGTGTTGTAGTGAACGGTTATTTGATCTGATGACATATTTTTGGCCGCTTTTTTGGAAATCGATACTAAAGGAACAGAGATTGTCGTTCCCGTTTGTGTGGTTATTGGTTTATAATTGCGTCAATTTTACCTGCGAACAGGTTTTACCTCTAGTCTGCAGGGAAGTGAGGATAACATCGGTCGATGGAAAACCATTAGTGTTTTACATAGATCGAATATAATTTTAATTAATAGTCTGGGTTCGTAGATGAATAAATTACTGATTAGCTTGCTTATGACCATAGGTCTTACTGGTGTAGCTCACGCAGCAGGTGATGCTGCTGCAGGAAAAGGCAAAACGGCTGTATGTGCAGCTTGCCATGGCGCTGACGGTAATAGCGCTATCGCAAACTTTCCTAAACTTGCAGGTCAGAATGAAAAATATCTGATCAAGCAGTTGAACGATATTAAATCTGGTGCACGTCCTGTTGTTGAAATGACGGGTCTATTGGATAACTTAAGTGACCAAGATATTGCTGATATCTCTGCTTACTTCGCAAAGCAAAATGGCACTGTCGGTCATGCGGCTAAAGATTTGGTAGAACAAGGCCAGGCTATTTATCGTTCAGGTATTGCTGATAAAGGCGTTGCTGCTTGTACAGCGTGTCATTCACCAACGGGCGAAGGTAATGCTCAGGCAGGTTTCCCTGCGATTGGTGGTCAGCATGCTGCGTATACTGAAAAACAGTTAATGTCTTTCAGAAAAGGCGAGCGTAGCAATGATCCTCAGCAGATGATGCAGGATATTGCCGCTAAATTGAGCGACGCTGAAATGAAAGCAGTGTCTAGCTATATTCAAGGCTTGAGCAAGTAAATTAAGCTTAGGTTCGAAAAAGGCAGCTTAGGCTGCCTTTTTTGTAGGTGCTTTTCGTCGGCTTGGAACTTTCAGGCTGAGAGCGTGTCCATCTTTAAATGTTTTTGTAAGTTCGGAGCTAAATAATGAAAAGAATTGGTTTTATGATTGCTGCTTTATTGCTGCCTTTTATGGCTCAAGCTGAGGAATATCGTGAGGGTGTACATTATATAAAGTTAACCTCACCAGTACGCACAGCGGATCAGAGTAAAGTTGAAGTGGTCGAAATGTTTGGTTATCCGTGCCCTCACTGTAATAGTTTTGAGCCTCATATTAAAAATTGGGATAAGAATAAAGCGGAAGATGTGAACTTTGTTCGTATGCCTGTTGTATTTGGTCGTAGCTGGGAACCGATGGCGCGTGCGTTCTACTCCTCTGAACTATTGAAAACCTTAGATAAAACTCATGAAGCGACCTTTAATGCGGTTCATGTAGAGCGTCGTCGTTTCAGTGGGATGAATGATTTCTCTGAGTTTTATGCCAATTTAGGTGTTGATAGCGCTAAGTTTAATAAAGCGTACAACTCATTTGCCGTTAACATGAAGCTCAAACAGGGTGATTCTAAACTGCGTGGTTATGGTGTGCAGGGTGTTCCGGCGATGGTTGTTAATGGTAAATACCGTATTACGGCTCAGATGGCTGGTGGTCAACCGCAAATGCTTAAAGTCGTAGATTATCTCGTTGAAAAAGAGCGTATGTCAGCACAATAAAAGCCCCTTTTAATAAAAACGCCCAAATAAGGGCGTTTTTTTATGCCTCATTGATCTTAAACCCTAGTGTGAATTAGTGAGTTAGACTAACATGAAGTTTGACTGGTTTTTGGTTGTGGTGCTCTGAGGATATAGTGTGTCGGAAGAACAGGTTGATTGGAAAAAGAAATATAGGGAACTAGCTAAAGAGTTGGAGGTTCAGGAGCGCAGTAGCGCTGATGTCGAACTTCAACTGCGCCAGCTTGCAGGCTATATGTCTGTTGCGTTGGAAGGTGAAAGTCCTCAATTTGATTCTGACCTAGCTTCGTTAAAGCCTCTTCTGCAAGAAGAGTGTAGTGAGCACCTTGGTTTTCTGAAAAAAATTAGTCGCCGTATAGAAAAGCAGATTCATCGCCGTGAAGAGTCACGCAGTCAGCAAGCGAAACAGTCGATCTTTGCGCTGTTAAAATGGATTCGCATGCTACGTACGCAAGTACAGAGTGGTGGGTCACAGAATGTATTGGATTCATTAGAACGCCGTAGCAATGAGTTAGAAGATAGTTATTATGAGTTACCGAATGTTCTAGGGGATCTCATAGAGTTACAAAGTCACATTGATACGGGTGACAGCGATAATACGATTTCAGCCAGTGATTTTTCTTTAGATACAGCGGCTACTGCTGATGCTTTAGGAGATGAAGTCCGGCTTCTACTTAAGCGTATAGGTGCTGAGTTACTTGAACTGATCAGTGGGCTGTTTGTACCAAAAGAAGAAACGCCTAATGCTAGAGTGCTTGTAAAGCGCATTGAAGAGGGTTTCGAACTACCGCATCTTCCTGAAATCGTGCACCTAGTAGTCCAGTTAGTTATTAAATCAACAAGTAATACGAGTGATGATTTCGAAAATTACTTGTTGGAATTGAGCTCGCGTCTAACTGAAGTACAAACATTCGTAGTCGATAGCCGCCAGGTTCAGCAAGAGATTGGTAAAAACCAGCAAGATCTAGATAAAAAGGTTAGAACTGATGTGAAGAAGCTTCACAATACAGTGAAGAATACCCACGATATTAAAGATTTAAAAAGTGCCGTCTCTTTGCAGCTATCCGGCTTGGTAAAAGCTATGGATAGTTTTAAGAAAAAAGAGGAAGAGAGAGAACATCGCCTTCAGGGTCGTTATGAAGATCTGATTGGAAAAGTGGAGGAGATGGAGCAAGAGACGCGTAAGGTTAAAGCTCATATGGAAGAGGAGCGTTTAAGAGCGAGAACGGACCCTCTGACGGGCCTGCCTAACCGTGCAGCGTATGATGAACATATTGAACAAGAATACGAACGTTGGTCACGATATCGCACTCCGTTTGCAGTTGTTGTAGCCGATTTAGATCTGTTCAAAAAGGTTAATGATAACTTTGGTCATTTAGCGGGAGATAAAGTCCTTCGATTAGTGGCAAAGGTTATTACTAAAAATATCCGAGTGACCGATTTCGTTGCACGTTATGGTGGTGAAGAGTTTGTTATTATTCTTCCATCCACTGGTACGGCTGAGGCCGAACAAGCGATGGATAAGTTAAGGCAGTCGTTAGAAAAAAGTCCCTTTAACTTTCATGGTAAACCTGTAGGCATCACAATGTCTTTTGGTGTAACTGAGATAAAAGAGGGTGATTCTTTGGATGATTTCTTTACCCGTGCTGATGAAGCTTTGTATCAAGCAAAAGAAGATGGTCGTAATCTAGTTAGGACGAAATAAACTTCGTCCTCGTTTCCCATTTCAATAATAGTTTATTAAGTTAAGGTTCCCTTCTGTGAAGCGTCTTTCGCGTATTCTGAAAATTGTTCAGGTTTTTGCTCGCTATCGTCTTGATACATTGTTCCTGAGTTTATCACTTCCTTGGTATATCAAACTTTGCTTCTGGCTGATGCCATGGCGCCTTTTTATCTCTGCATCTAAACCTGAAGCTGTACGTATTCGATTGGCATTGGAAGCCTTAGGACCTGTTTTCGTCAAATTTGGTCAAATGCTGTCTACACGTAGAGATCTGCTGCCGGATGACTTGGCAGAGGAACTGAAAAAGCTACAAGATCGAGTCCCTCCATTTTCGGGCCATCAGGCACAAAGCTTGATAGAGGAAGCTTTAGGTCAACCTGTCTCTGAACTATTCAGTGAATTTGACGTTGAGCCTATGGCCTCTGCATCGGTCGCCCAAGTACATAAAGCGACGATGTTTACGGGCCAGGAGGTCGTAGTAAAAGTTATTCGTCCTGGAATTGGTAAAACAATTAGAAAGGATATGGATCTCTTATTTACCCTGGCGCGTTTAGTTCATGGCGTTTGGGAAGAGGGGCGTAGGCTTCGTCCAGTGGAAGTAGTGGCTGAATATGAACAGACTATTTTTGATGAATTAGATCTACGTAAAGAAGCGGCCAATGGCTCCCAGCTGCGTCGCAATTTTGAAAATAGTGAGATTTTGTATATCCCTGAAATATTTTGGGATTACACGCGCTCGAATGTATTAGTCATGGAGCGTATTCATGGTATTCCCGTTGCAGAGGTTGATCAGCTAGAAGCACAGCAAACAAATATGAAAGTGTTAGCTGAGCGTGGTGTAGAGATCTTTTTCACTCAGGTATTTCGTGACAGTTTTTTTCATGCAGATATGCACCCTGGTAATATCTTCGTGTCTCGTAATAATCCATCTTCACCACAATATATAGCGGTTGATTTTGGAATCATCGGATCCTTAACGCCTGAAGATCAAAGCTATTTGGCTAGAAATTTCTTAGCATTCTTTAAGCGAGACTATCGTTTAGTTGCACAGCTGCATGTTGATTCAGGTTGGGTTCCGGCAGATACAAATGTAGATGCATTCGAGACAGCTATTAGAAGTGTATGTGAGCCTATCTTTGAAAAGCCGCTTAAAGAGATCTCATTTGGTCAAGTTCTGTTGGGTCTTTTTCAAACAGCAAGGCGTTTCAATATGGAAGTTCAGCCGCAGCTGGTGCTGTTGCAGAAAACATTACTTAATATTGAGGGGCTAGGGCGTCAGCTCTATCCAGATCTCGATCTATGGAAAACAGCCAAGCCTTTCTTAGAGAACTGGATGAAAGAGCGAATGGGGCCAAAAGGAGTGTATCGCTCGATTAAGCAGCAAGCGCCAGATTGGCTAGAAAAATTACCTCATATGCCACAACTACTATTTGATGCGTTAAATCAGGTACGCGATCTAGATAATAGTCGTTTGCGAGATATCCGAGCTTATCAGCAAGCAAAAGATGAGCTAAAGGCAAAAAGCCGTCGTAGACAATCGTTAGCATTACTACTTATCGCAGGTGCCGTTGTTGCGGCTAGCCCAGAACTTCAGGCTTGGCTCTGTGAGCTGCCGGTCAGCAGCTGGGTTTTGGCGGGTCTAGGTGGCGTGTTGTTACTTAAAGGAAAGTAGTCCTTCTTAAGGGGGGATGGTGGAAATATTATTGTTCGGGTATGCTTCCGCAACGATAAAAAGCATAAATTTAAGCGAGAGAAGAAATGAGCGACGTATTAACTAAGCTAGGTGAAGTATTAGAGCAGCGCAAAGCCGCATCACCAGATAGCTCATATGTCTCAAGTTTACACGCTAAAGGCTTGAATAAGATTCTTGAAAAAGTGGGTGAAGAAGCAACCGAAACGATTCTTGCTGCAAAAGATGCGCAAGCGAGTGGGGATAACAGTGATGTTATCTATGAAACGGCAGATCTTTGGTTTCATAGTTTGGTGGCGTTATCTCACTTAGGTGAAACTCCACAGTCAGTAATCGATGAATTAGCTCGTCGCTTTGATCTTTCTGGTCTGGAAGAAAAAGCATCACGAACTAAATAAAGGTAAATATGCTGGTTTAGTAGCAGGCAGTTGCTACTACTGAATAGATTAGTCATATTAATAATGAATTTAGGTGATGCGTTCACCGTTGAAGTAAATACGGAGCATAACAATGGGTTTAGGTGGAATTAGTATTTGGCAGCTTCTTATTGTGTTGGCCATTATTATTTTGATTTTTGGAACAAAGAAATTTAAAAACATCGGCGGCGACCTAGGTGGAGCGGTTAAAGGCTTCAAAAAGGCGATGAGCGAAGATGCTGATAAAAAAGAAGAAGACGGCGATAAAAAGCAATTAAAGCAGGAAGATGCTGATTTTACAGAAGCGAAAAAAGCTGATGTGAAAGATGAGCAGAAGTCTGATAAATAATTGGTTGCACTAAATGTTTGATATCGGTTTCGCTGAGATACTCATTGTAGCGGTGGTTGCATTGGTTGTGCTCGGTCCAGATAAGTTACCTGGAGCGATACGTACCGTAGGTATGTGGGTAAGGCGTATCCGCAGTGCTGTGGGTTCTATTCAATCAGAGATCAGCGAAGAGCTGAGAATTGATGAGCTGAAAAGAACGGCAGCAATACAGAAAAGTGAACTTGATAAAGAGCTAGATGAGATGCGTCAGCCATTTAATGAAGCTCATGAGTCACTGACAGCAACAAAAGCCCCTTCAGTTGAAGAGCTGAAAGAGCAAGCGAATGCTGAAGAGTTAAAAACCTCTGAACAAAGCAAAATAGAGAAGTAATGAGCGAAGAGCAAAAAAGCCCAGGTCAGGATACGGAGCAACCGTTAATTAGTCACTTGGTGGAGCTTCGACAGCGCTTAATGTATGTGCTGTTAATTATCCTAGGGCTGTTCTTGGGATTGTTCTATTTTGCCAATGATCTTTATACCTATCTATCAGCGCCGCTAACGGCGTTATTGCCGTCAGGCACGAGCATGATTGCGACTGATGTAACGTCCCCGTTCTTTGCTCCATTCAAGCTAACATTGGTTATCGCCATATTTGCAGCCATGCCTTTTATCTTGCATCAAATATGGGGGTTTATCGCGCCCGGGTTATATCAGCATGAAAAAAAGTTCGCTATTCCATTGCTGGCCTCAAGTATCTTTTTGTTCTATGCAGGCATAGCATTCGCTTATTTTGTCGTTTTTCCTCTAATCTTTGGCTTTTTTACAAGCGTAGGGCCTGAGAATGTAGAAGTGATGACTGATATCAGCAGTTACCTCAACTTTGTGCTGAAATTGTTTTTTGCTTTTGGAATAGTGTTTGAGATCCCTATAGCAACGCTATTATTGATCTGGTCTGGCGCGGCAACGGTACAAGGCCTAAGGGATAAAAGAACCTATGTGATAGTAGGTTGTTTTGTTATGGGGATGTTACTAACGCCTCCAGATGTAATTTCACAAAGCCTGTTGGCTATCCCTATGTGGTTACTATTCGAAACTGGGATTATCTTAGGCGTTATCTTCGTCAAGCCAGCTAAAGATGATGAGCTTGAAGATGAATTAGAAGAAGCGATGCAAGAAGAGCGCAGTAACAGCAAAGATTAATTAGTTAGAAAATTATTATTGAAAAAGCGCTGCTTATTAACTTAAGCGGCGCTTTTTTGTATCTGCTGT
>CERC01019305.1_pt1 | contig 28462 bp, 26 predicted proteins | sample 530921 | NCBI WGS metagenome assembly CERC01 (sample SAMEA2621099, study PRJEB7988) | marine metagenome | isolation source: saline water (ENVO:00002010), including
CGTCGCAACGCGTAACCCCGGCCAGTGGGACAGTGAACTGAATGAGTGGCTGGACGTCGGCGCCAGCCCCCGAGCCACCATTGCGCTGGACCGCTGCGCCCGCGCCCACGCCTGGCTGCAGGGCCGCGACTTTGTCAGCCCTGACGATGTGCAAGCGGTAGTTCACGATGTCCTCCGTCACCGGCTGATCATGAGCTTTGCCGCTGAGGCCGAGGGCGTCTCCCGCGACCAGCTTATTGATCGCCTGCTGCGCTGCGTGCCGGTAAGCTAATGAGTCGAGCGTCTCGACAACGCAGCAATGATGACTGGCGCGCTCGCGGCGCCAGCATCGAGACTCGCCAGTTGATTGGCCTGCGTCTGGCAGCACGGCAGCTGCGCCTCGCCCAACAACATCGCCACTACGCTCGCCAGAGCGGCAGTCATATCGCACCGTTCAAGGGGCGTGGCCTGAGCTTTCAGCAATTGCGCGCCTATCAGGGCGGCGATGAAATCCGACACATCGACTGGCGCGTTACTGCGCGAACCACGCAGCCTCACACCCGCCTGTTTGAAGAAGAACGTGAACGGCCCGTGGTGCTGTGTGTCGATCAGCGACAATCAATGGCCTTTGGCAGCCGACAGTGTTTTAAATCGGTACTGGCCTGTCACACCGCCGCGCTGCTGGCCTGGAATGCGCTGGAGCACAACGACCGCGTCGGCGGCTTTGTCTTCAGTGATCGGCAACATGCCGAGAGCCGCCCGCGACGCAGTCAGCGCGCGGTGCTGCATTTTTTGCAGCAGCTGACGGATTTCAACCAACAGGCGCTCGCGCCTGCAGGCGACGAACCACCGCAAGCGCTTTCAGCAGTATTTGAAGAATTGCGCCGCATTACCCGTCCTGGTTCCGCCGTGTTTATCCTCAGCGATTTTCACGATATGGACGAGGCCGCCGAACGCCAACTCGCGCTGCTGGCCCGGCACAATGATGTCCTCGCGGTGGAAATCAGCGACCCCATGGAAGCGAAGCTGCCACTGCGTGGACATCTAGCCCTGAGCGACGGGCGTCAGCGACTTGCCGTCGATATCGATGGCAAGCTTCAGCAGCGCTACCAGCAGGGTTACCAACGACGCCAGGAAGCACTGCACAGCACTCTGCGCAAACTGGGTATCGTCAGACTCAGCCTGCAAACCAGCGACGATGTGCAGGCCATACTGGGACGGGAGCTGCGATTGCAATGAATCCGCAAGGCAGCGATCCACTCGCGCAACTCGCCGACATCCACCTACCGCCGCCGGTGCCGAGCTTTCCCTGGGGCTGGGGCGCATTTGTCCTGTTGACGATCGCCCTGCTGCTTCTGGCGCTGGCGGGGGTTCTGATCTGGCGGCATCGCAGCCAGAATGCCTACCGGCGCGCCGCCCTGGCAGAATTGGAACAGATCCGCACTCTGGACGATGACCATGCCTTTGCCACCGCATTGGGGCAATTGCTGCGCCGGGTCGCCCACCACGCCTATGGCAACAGCGGCCTCTCTTCACGTGGCGATGTCTGGCAGGACAATCTGAATCAACATTGCAAACGGCCGGTATTCAGCGAAGGTCGCATCCGGGCGATGGAAGCCGCGATATATCAACCCGCTGGCCGAATCGACGACCGTGAGGCGCTGATCGCCGAGGCCCGCCAGTGGCTGCGCAAGCACCGGAGGGCGACATGATTCATCTCGACTGGCCCTGGTTATTGCTGCTTCTCCCCCTGCCACTGTTAGTCCGGCTGCTGTCCAAGCGACAGACCCGCAGCGCCGGTGCCGCCTTGCGCGTTCCCTTTCTGCAGCAACTGCTTAAGCTGCAGAGCGAACAGACGGCAACGCTGATTACCGGCTCTCGCGCCGCGCTCTGGCTGATGACAGTCGCTTGGCTGGCATTGCTGTTGGCCGCCGCTCGCCCCCAGTGGGTCGGGGAGCCGCAGGCCCTGCCCAGCAGCGGTCGCGACCTGATGCTCGCCGTCGACATTTCCGGCTCAATGGCGCAGCAGGATATGAAAATTCAGGGCAATGCCCTGCCGCGCCTGACGGTGGTCAAAGCCGTGGTCAATGAATTTGTCCAACAGCGCCAGGGCGACAAGCTCGGCCTGATTCTGTTTGGCAGTCGCGCCTATATTCAGTCGCCACTGTCTTTCGATCTGCAAACCCTCGGTGTGCTGATGGACGAAGCTCAGGTGGGCTTTGCCGGCAAGCAAACCGCGATTGGCGATGCCATAGGCTTTGCCATCAAGCGCTTACGACAACGCCCGGAAAACAGCCGAGTGGTGATCCTGCTCACCGATGGCGCCGACACCGCCAGCACCCTGCCGCCGCTGGAAGCGGCATCGGTCGCCACCCGCGAAGGTATTCGCATTTACACCATCGGCGTCGGGGCCACCGAGATGGAGGTGCCCGGACTATTCGGCAGTCGTCTGGGCGCCCGTACCGTCAATCCCTCGGCAGACCTGGACGAAAAAACCCTTCGGGAAATCGCTCACCGCACGGGTGGCGAATACTACCGAGCACGGGATACAGAAGAATTACAGGCCGCCTACGCCGCCATTGCCGCACTGGAACCGGTGGAGCAGGAAGCAGAAAGCATTCGCCCTCGGCGCTCGCTGCTGCACTGGCCACTACTGGCTGCCGCCCTTTTTGCGACGCTGAGCCTGTTGCTGAGAAAACCGGGAGGGAGCACCTGATGTCCGAGCTGCCGTTACTCTCACAGCTTTCTCAACTGCACTGGCTGCGCCCGGAGCTGGTCTGGATCGCTCTGCCAATGCTGCTGGCGCTGCTGTGGCTGGCCCGTCGCCAGCGCCCACAGCGCGGCTGGCAGCAACATATCGACGCCGAACTGCTACCCTACCTGCTGGACGACAGTGAACAGCGTCCCCGGCGACTCTGGCCAGCCGCACTGGCCGCCTTGATCTGCTGGCTGGCGCTGATGGGACCCAGCTGGGAAAAAGTGCCCAGCCCGGTACTGGAAGACCGGTCCGGACTGGTCATCGTACTGGACCTGTCACCCTCCATGCTTGCTCAGGATGTTCAGCCTTCGCGACTGGAGCGTGCCAAGTACACGATTCGCGACCTGCTGCGGCTGCGCGCCGACGGCCAGACCGCGCTGGTCGCCAGCGCGGGTGATGCCTTCGTGGTGGCGCCGCTGACGGACGATGGCAACACCCTCAGCACCCTGCTGCCAGCCCTCCACCCCGGCATGATGCCGCTGCCTGGCAGCAATCCTTTGGCAGGGCTGACGCTGGCGGCAGAATTGCTGGCACGCGGAGGCAGTGCCAACGGTCATATTCTGCTAATCGGCGACGGTTTCTCGGCCAGCCAGCTGACGGGGCTAAAAGACTTTGCCCGCAATAGCCAATACCCAGTCTCCATTCTGGCGGTGGGCAGCGAGCGCGGCGCGCCGATCCCCCTGCCGGAAGGCGGCTTTGTCAAAGACAATCAGGGCAAGACGGTGCTGGCCAGCGTGCCCACAGGCCTGATGAAATCGCTGAGCCGCGACAGTGGAGGGCAGTATGCCCAACTCGACAGTCAACTGAGCGAGCAGACCCTCAGCACCGTGGCCAGCGGCAGCCGCAATTTTGAAGAGGGCCAGCGGCAGCAAACCATGGAACAGTGGCGCGATGGTGGCGTCTGGCTGGTGCTGCTGCTTCTGCCACTGGCGCTGCTGTCTTTCCGTCGCAATGTGCTGCCGCTGATACTGCTGGCAGTCGTCGGTCTGCCGGAAAGCAGTCATGCACTGGACTGGCAAAGTACCCTGAAAACACCAGATCAACGCGGTGCGGCGTTGTTCGACAGCGATCCCGGTTCTGCCGCCACGCAGTTTGTAGACCCCATGTGGCGCGGCAGCGCCCTATACCGTGCCGGTGACTATGCCGCCGCTGCCCAAGCCTTTGCACAACGCGACTCCGCCGATGCTCATTACAACCGGGGCAATGCGCTGGCCAGAGCCGGCAAACTGGACGAGGCCATCGACGCCTACCAACAGGCGCTGGACTGGAACCCCAATATGGCAGATGCCAAGTCCAACAAAGCCCTGCTGGAACAACTGAAGCAGCAGCAGGAACAGCAGGGCGATCAGCAGAATTCCGGCGGCAGCGACGCGCAGGACTCTCAAGACTCAGAGAGCAAGCAAAACAGCGACTCACAGGAAGGCGCCGACGACCAGCAGGGCTCGCCCGGCGATCAGCAACAGGACGGCGACAAGTCGCCCGACGACAGTGACGCCAGCCAGTCTCAGAACGATAGCAATGCCGACGAGCGCGACAGCACTGAGCCGTCGGACGACGCGCAAAGTGAGGCACAGCAGCAGGCCCAGCGCGATGCTGCTGCGGAGCATGCCCGCCAGCAAGAAGCCAGTGATACGGAATCGTCGGTAGCGGAAAAGACAAGCGAGCCCAGTGACGAACAGCTCGACAGCAATGCCGCCGCTGGCAGCAGTCAGGAGCCTCTCTCGGAAGAAGAACAGGCTCAGGAGCAGTGGCTGCGCAATATTCCTGACAGCGCCGACCAACTGCTACGCAACAAATTCCAATACCAGTATATGCAGCGCCGTCAGCGCGGCGAACAGCCGGAAGCCGAGAATTATGCGCCTTACTAATAACGCCTTCCCGACCACCCAGCGGCACTGGCTTACCGCGAGTCTTCTGCTTCTGCTCACGCTATTGAGTACGGCTCTGCATGCCGATACCAATGTGCGCGCCAGCGTCGACCGCAATCGTCTGTCGATGGACGAGACGCTGACGCTGAGTCTGACCGCCGACAGCATGCTATTCAGCGAAGAGCCGGAAGTGGCCGCACTGGAAAACGACTTTCATATTCTCAACCGCCAGCAGAGCAGCCGCACCAATATCATCAACGGCAGCATCAGCAGCAGCCGTCAGTGGGACCTGACGCTGGCGCCCAAACGCGAAGGCGAGATCACCATCCCCGCCATCCGCATGGGCGACAAAAGCACCCGCCCGCTGACGATCACCGTCACCCGCGCGCCGCAGGGCACCGCCAATCGCAGCAGCGACCAACAAGTCTGGCTGGAAGCCGATATCACCCCGCGCCGAGCGTATGTTCAGCAACAACTGGAGTACACCGTCCGACTGTTCAGCTCGGTGAATTTCCTCGATGCCTCGCTGGAACAGCCGGAAATTGATCATGCACTGGTGGAGTCACTCGGCGAAAATCGCTATCGGCAGCGCGTGGACGGCCGCGTATATCAGGTCATCGAACGCCGTTATGCCGTTTTTCCCCAGCGCAGCGGCAGCCTCTCTATTCCCGCCCTCACCTTGCAGGCGAGAGTAGAAAGCTACCGGCCCTCGCTGCTTGACCCTGGCCGCCTCGTCATCAAGCGCAGCCCGCCGATGGAAATTCAGGTACAGGCGCCACCGGCCAGCTTCGATGGTGCACTGTGGCTGCCCGCCAAAAATATTGAGCTGTTCGAAGAATGGAGCGACGACCCGGAGCAACTGCAGGCGGGTCAGTCCATTACCCGCCGCGTCGATATCCGCGCCGAAGGGCTAATGGCTGCCCAGCTTCCCAAGCTGCCCCCGCTGAATCTGCCGGGCATCAAACTCTACCCGGACCAGCCCGGCTTGCAGAATACGAGCGATGAAAGCGGGCTGATCGGGCTGCGCAGTGAATCCACGGCGATGATTCCCACCCAGCCCGGTGACTACACACTGCCCGAGCTGCGCATTGCCTGGTGGAATACCGAGACGAATCAGCCAGAGGTCGCCGTATTGCCTGCCCGCACCCTGCGCATTGCCGCAGCGCCGGGGCAAATACAGGATGAGCCGACTCAGCCGAGCACCGTCGCCGCTCCCCCGACGGCAGATAACGCAGCGGAATTCGCGCCTCGGATACCTGCGGCAACGTCCGCGCAGCTATTCTGGCTATACGGCATTATCGGCGCCCTGCTGTTGAGCAACCTTGTCTGCCTGGGCCTGCTGATTCGCCAGCGACGCAAAAACCATCAGCCTGAGCCCCCAACGCCCGGTCAGCAAGGTTCTGGCGCCCGGGAAAAAGCCGCCTACAATGCACTGAAAAAAGTGGTGAGTCAGCGGGCCGATGTCGCCACGCTGCGGCAGGCCCTGAGCGATTGGGGCGATGCTTGGCAGCCGGGTTGCGGCCAGCTGCCACGGCTGGCGATACAGGCCAAGGCGCTGGCACCGTATATCGACCAGCTTAATCGCGCGCTATACGGGAACAAGGAAGGCGGTGATATCGACGGCAAAGGACTGCTCAGTGCCGTGGAAAACTGCCGCCGCGAATCCAAACGCCGGTCGTCCGACGCGCCCCTGCCCGGGCTGTACGAGCGACCACTCAGGTCTTAGCCGAGTCGCGGCCACTGACCACCAGTACGCCGCCCAAAATGACCAGACTGATCCCGATCACCGTCAGGCGGTCTGGCACCAAGTGCCAGACCAGCCAGTCCAACAGGCCGCCGAAAACCACACCGAAGTAGCTGGTGGGCGACAGCGCCGAAGCGGACACCAGGCGGTAGGCCCAAGTGTAAAGAACGAAGCAGAGATACATCACTACGCCCATATACAACAGCCAGCCATAGGCCTCAGGCGGCACTTCGCCACCCTGCCAGAGAAAGAAGGGAATACTCACTGCCAGGGAGATCGCAAAATAGTAGAACAGTATGCGACTGCCGGGCTCGGTCGAGGCAAGCAGGCGGGTGGAGATCATCGACACCGCCAGACCGATACCGGCAAACAGCCCCACCAAATGCCAAATAGTCAGTGCTGAAAACCCCGGCCGCAAAACCAAAATCACACCGGCAAAGCCCACGACCAAGGGCAGTAAGCTACGCTTTGGCACCCGCTCACGCAGTGTCAGAAAAATAAGCAGTGGCACCATCAGCGGCGCGCTGTTACGCAGCAGCGTCGCTTCCAGCAGCGAAATCTTACTCAGGGCAATGAAGTAACAATAGAAACACACCACACCGCCCAAGCCCCGCAGCAGGTGCATCGCCGGGCGCTGGGTATGCAGACTGCCCAAACCAGTGCGCAACAGGCCCGGCAGGGTAAGTAAAAACGAGATCGCGTACTGAGCCACCACGATGGTGGAAACATGAACGCCCATTCCCGACAGGTGTTTCCCCACCGCCGCGATCGTCGCGGTCATGAAAACCGTGACAAGCGCCAGCCCCACACCCAGCAACAGCCGTTTGCGTTCATCGGAAACTGAGGATAGAAGTCGCGCCAAAATGCCCTGCTCAACCGCAAGTAGAAGAAAATGCGCCCGGGGCGCCGAGGGCACACTATAAAGAGACGCGGGCCGGGTGACCAGTCGCCGCGGTATCAGCGCGGATAGTGGATGCGAAATTCGCTGCCGCTTTCCCCGTCGCTGCGCAAGCTGATTTGCGCACCGTATTCCTCAAGCAGGCGTTTGACTGCCGCCAGCCCCACACCCAGTCCTGAGGAATCGAAGTACTCAAACAGACCGAAGACCCGCCGCTGCCGCGAGCAGGGAATACCCCGGCCATTGTCGCGCACCAACAGCCCCGGCCCCTCGCCGGCAGGCAGTTCGGTGATCTCAATATGGGGCGGCTCCGCACTGCGAAACCGCAGGGCATTGACGATCAGTTCAGTCAGCACATATTCCATGACTTTCGACGGCAGGGGCGATTCGGGTAGCTGCCCGCAGCTTAGCGTGGCTTTCGCAAGCTCGAGTTCATCGCACAGCTTCTCCCGCACTTTCCCGACAAGCTCGGTCACATTCGACGACGCCTCGGACTCTGTCATCGGCAACTGGCAGTAGCGCAGCAAGCCGGCATTGAGCAACGACACCTTGTCGCTGGCTACGCAGATTTTATCCAGCCACTCTCGCTGGTCTGCACGCAAATTATCCGCCTCGCGTGTTTTGAGCCGGTGACCGTATACATTGATCACTCGCAGCGGCTCAATAAAGCCTTCGGTACTGGCCCGCGACATATCCTCCAGCGCCTGATTACTGGTGGTGAGCTTGGCATTCGCCTGCTCGAGCAGCGTCTTGGTCAGACGCGCCTCGGCCAGCTCGGCCGTTCGCTGATCGACCAGTGCACGCAGGTCTGCCGACAATTTCTCAACCTCCGCCTGCTTGCGATGGTTTTCGGCGACTTCCGCCTGCAGCTTCTGATTCAGCTCCCAAAGCTGGGACATACTGGGTAAGGCCAGTGCCTTGGGCAACAGCGGCCACACCACGATCGCCGTGCCCACCGACGCCACTGCGGTAATCGCCTTGATCGTTCCACTGAGCCAGTAAGCGCCGTACCAGACGTTAAGGATATTCACCATATGGGTGGCACCACAGGCAAAAATGAATAACGCAAACATCACAAAGATGTAGTTAAACTTGAGATCGTCGCGGTGGCGAACCAGATAAATCAGCGCAATTGGAATAGTCAGGTAGGAAAGGCTGATGAGCGTATCGCTGGTCACATGCAACCAGACCAGCGAGTCGTTCCACAGATAACAGTGGCCATGGGGCGGCATTTCCGGCCCCAGGATACTCCGCCAGAAGTCATTCATTTCTGTGTTATGTGCGCTGTGATCAGCCAAAAGAAAGCAGCCCCTGGCGTACTGTCATTATTGTTCGCCGCATTTTCTCGTAGTGGGTGGCCGGGCAGTTATTGGGTCAATTACCTACATCAGCTGCGCTTAACGAGAGCTTGGCCGGATGACTGCTGTCGCCCTCCGGATGGCAAGCGGTGACATCAGCATAGCACTGCTGGATGACCGGCATATCCGCATCGAGGTCTCCGCTGGGCTGACAGGGCTCACCAAAACCGACCTCTTTGCGGCCATAATCCAGAAACACCGGCACCACCGGCACCTGCGCCCCCGCAGCAATATGATAGAAACCGCCCTTCCAGCGAGGCACCGCCTTGCGCGTGCCCTCTGGCGCAATGATCAGCACCATATCGTCGGTACCCGCAAAGGTGTCCGTCATCTGCTGAACAACGTTATTCTGGCTGCCGCGATCCACCGAAATCCCGCCCAGCCAGCGCATCAGGCTGCCCAGTGGGCCGACAAATACGCTGTCCTTGACCATGAATCGCGCTTGCCGCCCCAGTGCAGCCCCCAGGCCTACCATCAGGAAAAAGTCCCAATTGCTGGTATGTGGCGCCACAACCATCACATATTTCCGCTCGGCTGGCGGCTGAGTAGAGAACGTCCAGCCTGCCAGTCGGAACCCGCCCTGAAAGAGGACGCGAATTAACCAGAGAATACGAGGGTAACTGCAAACGGTTTTGCGCTGCGCAGGCAAAGCTGAAGATGAGTGCATGATGGACATCATTATTATTGGCTTTTAACACCCCGTGCGGCCACCGGCGACCGTCACAAGTCTCACGCGGCACCCTTGCCCCTTCCGGGTGGCACCGCTATGCTCGCCAAGATAACACATAACAGGCAAGGCGTGACGCAGCACTGTCGACTCACACTCGCCCTTACCGGAGATCTTCGTGTTCAGAATTCGCGCCCTGTTTTACAGCGTTTGCGTCCTGCTGCTTGGCAGCCCGTTTGCAAGCGCTGCCGACGTCAACATCGCCGATCTTACCGTTAACCCTGCCGATGCCGGACACAGCCGCGACAATCGCGAGACATTAAGCTACTTCGGCATGCAGCTTTACTTTGACGACCGTGACGACCTGCTGGACAAGGCGCTGGAGCTCAAAGAGGAAAGCGAGGCCCTGGAAGCGCGCTCGCGAGGCTTTCTGTTAATTCCTGGCGACGAACAGGATCTGGTCGCCGCCCTGGAGAATCTCGACGGCGCGATCACCAGTTTGCGTGGTGAACTGGACTTCGTCTTCGCCGGTAAGAAAGACAGTCCAGTCCACTATGTTATGGGCACAGAATTACGTGGCACCGCGCGCTTCTACTATGATCCGGGCGATGAGCAACGGCTGCGATTCGCAAGCATTACCGGCCTATTCCGCCCTCTGGACCTCGAGTCGTACATGGATGTCGCAGGGGTGATGCACAGCCATTTTGGCCTGAATCTGCATTATCAACTGGAGAACTTCGGCCAACTGGAAATCGGCGTACTCGCCAAGCTTCAAGTCATCAGCCTGCTGGATCGCCGCATTGACTACAACGACTATGAACGCGGCGATGTCTTTGACTGGGGCACCGACATTAAAAATACCGTGCAGCCCAATATCGATCTTGGGCTTCGCAAACAACTGGGACGCGTGGGGCTGCAACTGGTCATCAGTGACCTTTACACCGAAACGCTACGAGGCCACAACGGCCACCGCTATCGCCAGCGCAGCCGTATTCAAGCCGGGTTCGACTACCGCCGCCACTGGGGCAGCCTGCAGATTATGGGCGATGTTGTGCCACGCCCACGTTTTGGTGAAGTTTCTTCTCGCCGGGATATTCGCGTAGATGGCAGCCTGCGACTGACACGCCGCTGGGACCTGCTGCTGGGCTACAACGATGTGCAGGAGCACTACGAACGCAATACCGGCAGCGCCGGGTTGCGCTACACCCTGGGCCGATCGCTGCGTTTTGACATCAGAGGAACCGCCGCGGGTAAACGCGAACTGGGCTTCCAGCTCGGCCTGCAAATGCCGCTGTAGCCCGCGCTGCTCTCAGGCCGCCTCGCGACGACCACTCACCTCAACCGCCTGCGCTTTGGCGGGAATATGACTCATCGCATGCTCGGTCAGGGCAGTGATCGTCAGCGAAGGATTCACACCGAGGTTGGCACCCAGCATCGCGCCGTCGCATACGTAAAGATTTTCATAGCCGAAAATACGATTTCGGTAATCGATGACGCCTTCCTCAGCACTGCGCCCCATCGCCGCACCGCCCATGCAATGGGCCGTGGCGGGGATATTAAACAGCACTTCGGTTAACAGGCTACCCGCCATGCCACCAAGCTTTTCCGCGGCGTGCTGAGCAAAGTCACTGGCCTCGGGAATATACGCGGGAATACGCTCGCCGTGGCTGACCATACGCTTGCTGAACGGCCAATACCAGCGGCGCTGGTAGCGCATATCAATATGTCCTTCCAGGGTCTGCATACACAGAAAAATCATCGTTTGCTTTGCCAAACCAAAGGGTACCAGCATGCGCAGCCCCTGCAGCGGTTTGGTCAGTAGCAGACCGAAGATCGTCTTCAGCCAGACCAGAATTCGGGCCGGGCCTTCCGTGCCGCGCGTCATCGCAGTGACCAGCATACCCATGGCATCGGAACCTTCGGGATAGCGGGTGGCCTCGATATGCGTGTGCTCATTCAGATACACACCCGAACCAATGGCAATGCCCTTGTCCATATCGGCATCTTTCGGCAAGCGCACGCCAATCAGCGATTCGGCATTGGTTCGCACCCGTTTGCCAAGCTGGTCGGAAATCTTCGGCAATGAACCGCTGTCGCGAAGCTTGAAGAGCAAATCCTGTGTCCCCAGCGACGATGCGGCAAAGACCACCGAACGCACCTTCCAGCGGCGACGCTGCCGACGCCACCAACGCGTGCTGGATACTGCTGTCACTTCGTAACCGTCGCGGCCATCCTCGCCCCCCAGCGGCTTAACATCCACCACGCGCATCTCGGGAATAATCTCGGCACCCTGCTTCTCGGCAAAGTACAGGTAGTTTTTGTCCAGCGTATTTTTGGCATCGTAGCGGCAACCCACCATACAGCCCCCACAGCCGATGCAACTGTTGCGATCCGGGCCTTCGCCATCAAAGTAGGGGTCGCTATATCGCTTTCCAGCGGGCTCGCCCTCATCGCCGAAGAACACGCCAACTTGTGTGCGGTAGAAGCTGTCACCACAGCCCCAGTCTTCAGCGATGTCCCTCAAGGCATAATCTGCGGGCCCGAGGATGCGGTTCTCGGTAACCCCCAACATGCGTCGTGCTTCGTCATAATGGCGAGGCATTTCGCGTTGCCAGTCGGCGAGCCCGGCCCAACTGCCTTCTTCCCAGACACTGTGCTTGGGCACCAGCAGGGTATTGGCGTAGGTGACTGAACCGCCGCCCACAGCATTGCCCTGCAAAATCAGCACATGGCGAAACCAGCGGATATTGAAAAAGCCGCGCAACCCGAGCAGCGGGCGCCACAACCAGCGACGGAAGTTCCAGTTACTGCGAGGCAAATCTTCGGCGTGCCAACGTTTACCGGCTTCCACAACCGCTACCGAATAGCCCTTCTGAGTCAGTCGATGCGCCGACACCGAGCCGCCAAAGCCCGAGCCAATTACCAGATAGTCGACGTCAAAGTCTGTCTGCGCCATGTTTTAAACCCTTTTTTCTACGTTCCGCTGCGCGCTCACCTTGCTCGCGGCACAACTCTTGGAGATACCGTTTCGAGATACTGACAACAGTTGCTGTCACTTTACATCTGACAACACGGCATGTCAAAATTCAGCCATGCCAGAATCCGCACCCCAACGCCGCCGCAGCTACCGCGGCCAAAGCTCCGATGCCCGCCGTGCAGAGCGGCGACAACTGCTATTGGAAGCCGCCCTCAATCTGATTGCCGAGCAAGGCTACAGCAACGCGACCGTGCGCAATCTCTGCGCGGCAGCAGGGCTCACCGAACGCTATTTTTACGAGTCCTTCAGCAACCGCGAGGCCCTGCTTGGAGAGTTGTATCAGCAGCAGACGGAGATTCTTCGGGAAGCGATGCTCAGCGCCATTCACCGCAGCAACGGCAGCGCTGAACAAGCGGTGAGAGCGGGACTTCAGGCGTTTTTCGAGACCTTGCAGAACTGCCCCTCACTGGCCAGAGTGATTCTGTTTGAAATTTTTGGCGTGAGTAAAACCATGGACGCGCTGTACTACCAGGCGATGGAGGATTTCGCAGCGCTGCTCGGGGAACTGGCTCAGGTATTAGGCATCGCCCGCATTGTGCCGCCGGCCAGTGATGCCATGCTCTATGCGGGCTTGGTTGGCGCCGCAGTCCAGATGGCGCGCCGCTGGGTGCTCAACGACTACCACGAGAGCCCTGACATACTTGTGGAAAGCAGCCTGCTGCTGTTCATGGCCCTGTCTGAGCAACAGGATGCGCCGCTGTCAGTCGAGCATTAACGCTCTCGTCAGTTCGTCCAGATGCTCGCTGTGCTGCTGCCAGTCTGGCATCAATTCGCTCATCAAGGCATAGAATGCGGGGCTGTGGTTCATTTCCCGCAAGTGGCAAAGCTCGTGAACAATAACCATGTCGATGCACTGCGGCGGCGCCATCATCAGTCGCGTATTCAGGCAGATCGCCCGCTGAGAACAACTTCCCCAGCGCGAGCGCATCCGGCGGAGCCGCAGTGGTGGCAGCGTCGTTACCCAACTGGCCTGCTCGGCCCAAACACTCAGACGCGCCTCCAGATACTGCTCGGCACGCCGGCGATACCAGCGCTGCAATGCCGCCTGAACCGCTTCTGCGCGGCGGTCGCTCACGGCGAGTTCCAGGATACGCGCGGCCTCATCCAGGCGCCCACCGCGCCCCTCTACCAACTGCAAGGTATATGTCTGCCCCAAGTAGAATATGCGATCGCCAGATTGCTGGGGGGCACGAGGCAAGTCCTGCTTGGCGGCGCGCTCGCGGCACTGCCACAGCCAGTCCTCATGACGGCGAAGCAGGGCATCGATATCTGACTGCCGCGCCGCAACAGGCGCCCTCACTTCGACCTCTCCTCGCGGAGAAACCAATAGCGACAAGCGGCGCTGACGTCGTGGATGACGCCTGAGGCAATAGCCTAACGCGCCCGCTTCAAGCAGTATCTGACGCTGTTCCTCAGTGGCTTTCTTTACCGCCACGACTTATACGTCAGCCACACAGGGCGGGAATTCACAGATAAATACCGCACCACCGTCGGGGTTAGCTTCATAGCGGATATCCCCCCCGTGCCCTTGCATGATCGATTGTGACACCGACAGACCGATCCCCATTCCGCCCTCTTTAGAGGTCACAAACGGGCTGAAGAGCTGTTCCTCAACCTCTCTTGCCAGGCCAAGGCCAAAGTCCCTCACCCTGAAACAGACATGCCCGCCAGCGGGAAAGGTACTGACCTCAACCGGACGGTGACTGCCCGCCGCAGCCGTAGACTCCATCGCATTGCGAATGAGGTTCAAGGCTACCTGCTGAATCTGCACCTCGTCGCCGTAAATGCTGGGCAAGTCGCCTGCCGCCTGCAACACCACCCGCGTGCGGTTGACCTTGGAGTCGACTTCGGCAAGGGCCAACACCTCTTTCAGCAGCACATTGAGATTGATTACCGACTTTGCACCCGAGGGCTTCTTCACATAGCTGCGCATGCGCTGGATCACCGCCGACGCCCGTTCAGCCTGAACCCCGATTTTGTTCAACACATCGTCCAGCTTGGCGCGCTTCTCCTCAGGCAAATCGGCCAGCAGGCGGTGTGCGACCCGCGCATAATTGGTCACGGCGGTGAGCGGTTGATTGACCTCATGGGCAATCCCGGCGGCCATTTCACCACCGGTACTCAAACGTTCGATATGGGCAAGATGCTGACGCTGCTGGTCCATTTCATTGCGCGCCTGCTCAAGCGCCCGCTGATTGGCCAGCCACTCACTGATATCACGCAACACCAGCACCGCACCGCCCTCACTGCGCGCGCTGCCACTGAGCGCAACCTGCAGGGGTTTGCCATCCCGGCGCGTCATTTCCGCGTGGTTTTTGCGCAGGCTGACCCCCGCCTCGCAAAGCAGCGACAGGGACTGATTCAGGCCGTCATCGCCGGGAAAAAGGTCCAGACCGAGGAGTGGTTCGCCCAGCGCATCGGCTTGAGGCCAACCCGTTAACTCAGCTGCCCGGGCATTCATAGAGCTGACGCGGCCCTCGGCATCAAGACCGAAAATCCCCTCTTCCACCGCATTCAAGATGCGCTGGTTTTCGTCCTCAAGTTCGGTATTGCGCCGCGCCAGAGCCCGCTCCAAACGCTGGAGCTTGATGTGGGTGCGTACCCGCGCCAACACTTCATCGGCCTGAAAGGGTTTGGCGATGTAATCGACCCCGCCGATCGCCAGACCGTGAACCTTGGACTGGCTGTCGGTCAGCGCCGACAGAAAAATCACCACAATATCTGCCGTATCGGGGTCTGCCTTTAATCGCTCACAGACCTCAAAACCGTCCATCCCCGGCATCATCACATCGAGCAGAATCAGCGATGGCTTGGCACGCTTTGCGGTATACAAGGCCGCCTCGCCGTCGCGGGCCGCCAGCAGCCGATACCCACTCCCTTCAAGGGTTTTAAACAACACCTGAAGGTTCGTCGGATTATCGTCAACCAGCAGAATCTGTTCTCCTCCCTGATCACGCGTCATGCAGGCTGACTCCCTCGTCCAGTCCCTCGAACAGCTGCGCCAGCCGTTCAAAATCAAATTCCCTTAACAGCCGTTCCGCCTCATCGCTCAGGGCGGACTGCTGGGGATAACGCCTGCGCAATTGCCCCAGCAATTCGCGCAATCCGGTCACATCCCCCACATCCACAGCTTCCTTTAGTTGCTGAATAAAGGCTTCCGGCAAATCTATCGCGACGCGTACCGGCGTCACCTCCACGGGCTCGTCTGCGGGCTCGACAGGCTCCGCGCGTATCACCGTTGCTGTCGCTCGGCCGCAGAAACGCACCATGACTTTGTACAGTTCATTCATACTGATCGGCTTCGGCAAGAAATCATCGCAGCCGACCGATCGCGCTTCCGCCACCATGCCTTCATCGGTAGTGGCCGAAGCCATAACAATGTTCACATTCAGCTTCATTTCCTGCTTGATAATGCGGGTTGCCTCCATGCCGTCCATCTCGGGCATACGCAGATCCATCAGCACAATATCCGCCGGGCGCTCCTTCAGCAGCTCAATGACTTCCAGTCCATTGGCGGCCTCGCGAACATCGCTGGTAATGTCATCCAACATGCCGAGCAGTACCTGGCGGTTCACCATCACGTCATCGGCCACGATCACTGCCGGATTGCCTGCGATCATGTCACTGCTGAGTTCCTCGCTGCGGCGGCCCGCATCGCCATCAGGCAGGCTCCCGACGCGTTCAACAACAATCAGCGGAATGTGGAAGTAGAAGCAGCTACCCACGCCGACTTTACTGCGCAAGTTCAAACTGCCGCCCATCGCCTCCACCAGTCGCCGACAGATCGACAGACCGAGCCCGGTCCCCTTGCCGTCCTGCGGATTGACCTGTTTGAAGGGTTCGAATACATCGTGCAGCTTCGACTCGGGAATGCCGATACCGGAGTCCGTGACCTCGAAGTCCAGCGTATCCCGCTCATCGCGGACGAATATTTTGAGACTGACCTTGCCCTTATTGGTGAACTTGACCGCATTGTCGAGCAAGTTCACCAGCACCTGCCGCAGCTTCACCGCATCAAATTCCAGTTCCTGCGGCACGCTGGTATCGATATCGATAATAAACTCCAGGCCTTTTGACTTGGCCCGGTGCCCGACGATATCGCCCACACTGGCAATCACATCGTCCAGCTTATTGGCTTCGGGCAAGATATTAATGTTGCCGCTCTCGATCTTGGCGAGATCCAGCACATCATTAATCAGATTGAGCAGGTGCTTGCCGCAACTCTCGATGGCGCGCAAATATTCCTGACTTTCTCCCGGCAGTCCCACCTCTTTCTGCAACAGCTGGGCATAACCCAATACGCCATTCAGCGGCGTGCGCAGCTCGTGGCTGACACTGGACAGGAACTGGCTTTTCGCGTGCAGGGCATCCTCTGCAGAAATGCGTGCATCGACCAGATCCTGCTCCATCCGCTTGCGATCAGTGATATCAATCATAATGCCCATCGCACGCAACGGCTGGTCGCGGTCATCGTTTTCCACCACATCGCCACGGCTGTATATCCAGCGGTAGTTCCCGGCGCTGTCGCGCACGCGAAATTCGACACTGTTGCCCGTGGCCAGCCCTAACCAGCTATCGACCGCCGAGGCAATAATCTGCAGATCATCCGGGCAGGCCACTTCTTTATAAGAGCCAACGGGATGGGGTTTAGAGAGCGGCCGGTATCCCAGCGAGCGGAAAAAGCTGGGGCTCACCATGACGAGGCCAGTACTCAGATCAAGATCCCAGAGGTGATTCTGCGCCGCATCCAACGCCAACTGAAAACGGCGCTCACTCAGCTTCAGCGCGCGCTCAGTCTGCGTACGCTTGTCGACCATGAAATTCGCGTCTTCTGCCAGGCGCTGAAATTCGGCGAATGGCAGACGGTTGACGTCGATAAAGGTCGAGCGCTTGCTGGCGTCGGCAAAAAACTGCTGAAAGATACTGAAGCCATGAGCGCTGCGCTGCGCCAGCCAGCGAGCGGCAATCATCGAGAACAGCATCAGCCCGAAGGCGATCAGCATAATAGACAGGATATGTTCTTCGACTCGCGCCTGCAGTGCAGAGCGCTCATCCAGCAGCTTGGCATTCAGCTCGTCCAGGAAGACGGCCGACCCCAGAACCCAGCCCCAGGGTTCGTAACGACGCAGATAGGAGACCACCGGCTGCGGCTGGTCCGGCTGTTCGTTATTCGGCCAGCTCAACTCGGTGAACAGGCTGTTCTCCTTGCTGTCCATGCGCCGCGCGGCTTCCAGCACACCGGGCATCGTCGTGCCGACGGCTTCGGGGTGATAGCCGTTCACCAATTGCCGCCCCGCGGCATCGACCACAAACAGAATAGAGTTGTCGGTGTCGACCGGCACCGCCGCAATGCGCTCAATCACTTCCTGTTGCACACGGCCAATTTCCGCATGCAGGTAGACACTGGCGCCGATGTAGACATTCAACGGCTCGTAGTAATACACAAAACTGAAGTTGCGCTCACTACCACCACGACTGCTGTCGTTGACCCGATATTCGACGAAGTCGTAATTTTTCTCTTTGGTCACCGACTTGATCTGAGCGGCAAAAGCCTTGAGCACTTTGGCATCACTCAGCCGCTTGCTGCCATCGGGATGCATCGGGGGCAGAATATCCTGCCCATCGCCGCCGAATAGAAAGAAGAAGCCGTTATTGTCGTGAAAGCTGAGGGCACCCATGGTGGTGCGAAGACGATTGAGCAGCTCGTTGCGACTTTCCCCTTGAGACTCTTTGCGGGTGTTTTCCAGCAGCGACAGTCCCACCGCCAGTTGCTGGCGCAGGTCGTTGTAGAGCTGGCGGTTCAACTGCGTGCGCCGAAACTCAAGGTATTCGACGGCTTTGTCCACCTCCCGGCGCAGCAGTTCGCGGCGCGTCTCAATATAGTTATTGCGCCAATCTTCACTCTGCTCGGTATACTGCTCGTATTCTTTGGCGATCCAAATATAGCCGAGAATTGCCAGCGGAATCGCCGACAGCGCGACCAGGCTGAGCAGGTAGATCTGTACTAAACTGCGCTTCGGTTTCATGCGCACCCTATGCTGTTGTTTTAAGCCGCCATCTGGCGCATATCGCCAAAGCTTATCGGCTCAATTGGCAGTCCGCCAGTATCGGGGGGCTAAATTCGCAAATAGGCTGGTCAATGGCCCTGCGTTTCCGCTAATCTGAAAGCAATAACATCGAACGAGCAAGGACGGAATAATGACCAAAGAAGCTACTGTCTACTTGGTAGAAGACGACGACGCGGTTCGCGACTCGCTGCAGATGGTGCTGGAGTCCGTAGGCTACCACGTAGCGGCCTACTCCCGTGCTGACAGCTTCCTTGAAGAATTTTCTACCGATATGGCCGGCTGTCTCGTGCTGGACATCCGTATGCCCGGTATGAATGGTATGGAGCTGCAGCGTCAGCTGAACATGCGAAACTCGATTCTGCCCATCATTTTTGTGACTGGCCACGGTGATGTGCCGATGGCTGTCGAAGCCATGCAGCGCGGCGCGGTAGACTTTGTTCAGAAGCCCTACCGTGAAGAAGAACTGCTGGGCAAAATTCAGCAGGCCATTGCCGCGGATACCGAAAACCGCGCCGAACTCGATGCCAAACACAAAATCATTGAGCGCTTGGCCGAACTGACGCCACGGGAAAAGCAGGTCATGGAGCTGATGATCGAAGGTAAAGCCAATAAGGTGATTGCCTACGATCTGGATATCAGCCAGCGTACCGTCGAGATTCACCGCGCGCGCGTTATGGAGAAAATGGGTGTGCGCTCACTGGCTCACCTGGTGCGCATGGTCATGGCCGCTGAAGATAACGGCAGCGCTCAGTAATCTAACTCAGCCACTCCCTCTCAAGCATCCCGGCTCAGCCATCCCCACTTAGCAAGGCATCGATGCGCGCCAGCGCATCGAGCAAGCCCGCGACTGGCAAGCGCTGTCCTCGATAAAACTCTTCCGCCATAGGCGTAATACTGCAGGCACCAGGCAGTGCTTCCTCCTGCTCGATCAGAAAGCGAATGCGGGGGATAAAAATGAACTGCAGCCACTGATTAAACCGCAAGGTATCCACCGCAAATGGCTGCTCACTGCGCAGCGCTTCGACGGGGGGTGAGACCCGATCCCAGTGGCCGATGCCACGCAACTCCGCTTCAATATCTATCAGGGTGGCGGCAATTAATGCGTCGTGTTCCATCGCTATTCAATACGCTGCTGGTAGGGCGGCATTGAGTCCAGCATCTGGCGCCCGTAGCGCCGGGTCACAATGCGCCGATCAAGAATGGTGATGCGGCCGCGATCCGATTCACTGCGCAGCAGGCGGCCGCTGGCCTGTACCAGCTTGACCGCCGCATCAGGCACAGTGATTTCCACAAAGGGGTTGCCGTTGTTGCGACTGATCCACTCTGCCAACGCCTCTTCCACGGGGTCTTCCGGCACCGCAAAGGGGATTTTGGCAATCACCACATGGCTGCAATACTTGCCGGGCAAATCCACACCTTCGGCAAAGCTGGCCAGACCGAAAATCACACTGCCCTTGCCCTCATCCACGCGCTGACGATGCTGGCTGAGAATTTCGTGCTTGGGTAACTCCCCCTGCGCCAGAATCAGTCGCCGCAAAGACAGCGGCACGCCTTCCAGCACTGCATTCAGCTGGCGCCGGGAAGCGAACAGGACGAGACTGCCCTCATCCTTATTCAGCAGTTCGGGGAGCATCTCAATCAGTGCCTCGGTGTGGGCCTCGGCATCCCCCGCATCGCAGGCCATGGCGGGAATGTATAACTCGCCCGCCTCGGCATGCTGGAAGGGACTGGGCACCACCTCAAAACTGGCATCCTCATACAGCCCCGCCCGCATACTGAAACGCTTGAAACTGCCCAGCGCGGTCAAGGTGGCCGACGTCAGCACCGCGCCATAACAGCGAGACCACAGGGACGATTGCAAGGTTTTCGCGGCCAGAATCGGACTGCTGTTCAGCTCCATATCCATCAGGCCTTGCCCCGCTTCAACCAACGTCAGCCAGCGGGCAATGGGGGGCTTCTCCTTGCTGGTATCACTGGCGTAAGACTGCCACAGCGCCAGTATGGTCTGGCAACGAAAGCGCATGGCAGAAACATCGGCCAGCCACTGCTCCAGCTCATCGCGTCGCTGCTCTAGCGTCCCCTTGTCCAACCCTTCCTGCAGCGTTTCAATCAATCCTTCCGTATGCTGAACCAGCGCACCAAATGCCGCTCGCAGCTCGCGCGCCAGCGCGGCCAGCTCAGCGGGAACCTGACCATCTTCAAACCGACGCAGTTTTTTCCCCTGCCGCTCTCCGGCATCGTCGAGCAAATCCACCAATTGGCTGCGCAACGGCTGCATGCCCTCGCGCGCAGCAATAAGCAGATTAAGTAACGATTCAAACTGCCCCCGCAGCGATTTTTGCATGGCAGGCAAGGCCAGGATCGGCGCTATTGAACGCTCCGCCTGCTCCAGCCAGCGCTCACTGGCACCCAGCCGGAAGCTGGCACTGAAATGGTTAATGACTTTATCCGGCAGGTGGTGCGCCTCATCAAATACGTAGATGCACTCTTCCGGCGGCGGCAGAATCGCCCCCCCTCCCAGCGCCAGATCCGCGAGTACGAGGTCATGGTTTGCCACAACCACCTCAGCCTGCGTCATCGCTTCCCGCGCTTTGAAAAAGCTGCACTGTTTAACGTGGCTGCAACGTCGCCCGCCACACTGTGCGTGGTCAGTGGTAACGCGCTGCCACTGCTCCTCTGGCAGCACCGCTTCCCAGTTGTCGCGATCGCCGTCCCATTTACCCTGAGCCAGGTTTTCAGCAAAGTGCTTGTAGAGAGTCAGTGCGTCATTGTCCGGCGCCGCGCTGCGCTCATCGGGATACAGGGGCAACACCTGTGTGTCACCACCGCTTAATAGCTGATCAAGTTTTGAAAGACACAGATAACGTCGGCGCCCTTTTGACAGGCTCAGCGTGAACGACAGACCACTGTGCTGGAGAATATCCGGCAAGTCACGCTGCAAGATCTGCTCCTGCAGAGCGACAGTCGCCGTCGCGATAACCAGTGTCTTGTTCGCCTCGCGGGCAATGGGTATCGCTGCCAGGGCATAGGCCAGCGTCTTGCCCGTTCCGGTGCCCGCCTCCACCACACAGAGGTGGTCGCCGCCACTGCGTAAATGCTCCTGATTGCGCTTGATGCCACCCAGCACCCGAGCAATATGTGCAATCATCAGGCGCTGGCCAAGCCGGGGTTTCAGCGACTTGCTGTTCAGAAACTGGCGGTAAGCCCCCTGAATCTGCGATTTCAGATCATCACTGAGCACCGACAACTCCCGGCGCGCCGGCACTAGGCATTTGCTGCCTCCTGAGCCACGTCTTTCAGACGCAACTGATTGACCAGCGGCTGTGCGTAAATTTCCAAGGCTCGACGGCGGTAATCCGGCGGCATTTTGGCGAAATGCTCATCAAACTCCGCCACCTGCTTGTCCGAAATCTCTGGCAGATCCAGCGCCCGCCAGCGTGCGTCGTCGTGCAGTCGCATATAGGCCAGCACATTACTGCTATGCAGTGGATAATTGCCGATAATCTCGCGATCCAGCGCGGCAGCCAGCGCCGCCGCGTCGGCGTAATCGCCCTGCATACGCGGACCAAAGTGCACATGGACACGGCCCTTGTTACCGACAATGCCAGTGCCAATGCTTTTCAGATCTTCGTGTTCCGCCTTCTGGTAAGCGCCGTCGCGTTCAATCTGTACCAACTCGCGCGCCTTGGCCGCATCCAATGGATCCCATTCATAGGAAATCGACACCGGCACCACATTCATGGCCGCCACAAATTCGGCAAAGCTCTCGCTGCCCTTGTCCTGCGACATACCAATCATTTTGATCAGCGCCACTTCCGTCGCGTCATTGCCGTCCTTTGCCCGCCCCTCTCGCTGGGCGATCCAGATAGAGGCACGCTCTTCCAGCAGAGAATGGCGTATGTAATTGGACAGCTTGCGGAAGGCCGCCAGCATCTGCCGCGGCCCCTTGGCGCTGCGCTGTACAATAAAGCTCTTGTTAATCCGCATCAGATCCGCGGCAAAGGGCTTCGACAGCAAGTTATCCCCAATCGCAATCCGCACGGTGTCCAGGCCATTGTGGTAGAGCGCGTAGTTGACGAACGCCGGGTCCAGGGCGATGTCGCGATGATTACTGATAAACAGATAGGCTTTCCCGGGCGACAGATGCTCGACGCCCGACACCACAAATTCTCTCGTACTGCCCTCGATCATCTGGTCCATGTAGACCTTAACGACCGACTGAAAGGCCGCAACAGAGTCCACACCGGTGAGCTGTCGGCGCAGAATCCGGGAAACCAGCGGGCGTAACAGCCCCGGGAACCAACGATTAAGACGGGGCATGCGCAAGCTGGCCACCGCGGCGATCAACTCCGGGTCAATCAGCAAACGGTCAAGAACGTCTCGAACCTCGTTATCGTGATAGGGTCGGATATCGGCAAATTCATCCATTATTCTTCATACTCAGCACACCAGAGGCCCGGCCGGGGCCACACAAACCAGCCGGGATTCTACCCCAATTACCTCCCTGATGCGTGTTCCCCATGTCAGTAGCCGCCACCGATTGCCGCAACACGCCCGCACTGCCAACTAGACATGCAAAGTCCTTCCTCTAAGCGGCCAAAATCGCTTTAATCGGGCAACCTAACGAGAAAACTACGATAACGAGGACACCCATGAGCCTGGACAACTTCTCACTTAAAGGCCGACGCGCACTCATTACCGGCGCCTCCTCCGGCCTCGGTCATGGCATCGCCAAGGGACTTGCTGCCGCCGGCGCCGAAATCATTGCCTGTGCCCGACGCGTGGATCGACTGGAAGCACTGGTTGCCGACATTCGCCAGTCTGGCGGCAAAGCCTGCGCCGTTGCCATGGATGTCGCCAACCGTGACAGCGTCAACGCCGCTTACGACCAAGCCATCGCCGAGTTGGGGGTGCCCGACATCATCATCAACAACGCCGGCGTGGCCGACCCGAAAAACTTCCTGAAAGCCGACGAAGCCTCACGCGACTTTGTGATGAACACGAACTTCAACGGCGTGTGGAACGTCGCCCAGGAAGGCGCCCGTCGCATGGTAGAGGCGAACCTGCCCGGCAGCATCATCAACATCGCCTCTGTGCTGGCCGTCATGGCACAGACCGGCCAGGCAACGTACTGCGCCTCCAAGGCCGCCGTCGCCCATCTGACCAATGTGATGTCGCTGGATTTAATGCGCCACAACATCCGCGTTAATGCTATCGCGCCGGGCTGGTTTCTGACTGAGATGAACGAAGATTTCTTCGCGACGCAGGCGGGGAAAGACTACATCAGCACCATGCCGGCTCGTCGCCTCGGGAGCATCGACGAGCTGATCGGCCCCGTCATTCTGCTTGCCAGCGAAGCCGGCTCCTTCATCAACGGCACCCTGCTGCCTGTCGATGGCGCCATTCGTCACAGCGCCTGAGCACTTTTCTCGAGAAAATAAGCCTTTGCACAAACAAAGGCTTGCAAGACCCAAAGGTCGTCCCTATAATGCGCGACCTGTCTTGAGGAACAAGACAACCAGTCAATTGCGGGGTGGAGCAGTCTGGTAGCTCGTCGGGCTCATAACCCGAAGGTCGTTGGTTCGAATCCAGCCCCCGCTACCAAAAAAAAAAGGCGAATCATGCACTTAGCAGATTCGCCTTTTTTGTCGCCTAAGTAAAAGTCTCTCTGTGCCCATTCTGTGCCCACAGTGTGCCCATTTCCAAATTTAGCTTGCAGCAAACACAACGCACCATGACCTTCGGGCACCCTATTCGGCCAAAAGAAATTGCTGTAAAACTTCAGGCATGACACTGGCGATACAGCGCAACTAGCGGAGACGATAATTTTGGAAGAAGAACAGAACATCAAGTTTTCAGAACTGACCCAGGAGGTAGCGGCTGGCAACACGTCCGTCAATATCGAAATATATCGACTCGAAGGTCAGCAAGGTTGGTGCTTAGAGATTGTAGATGAGCACGGCAACTCTACTGCCTGGGACGAGGCATTTACTACCGACACAGAAGCACTTAACGAAGCTAAAAAAACTATAGCCACGGACGGCATACAGTCTTTTATAGGCCCAGAGGGTGGCGAGAAATTAGAGGGCTGGATATAAGCAAGGCAATCTAACAAAGGACCGCCTAACTCCTCACGAAAAATCCTGTCTAGGCACCACGACTACCGAAAACTACTCACTATCCTTTATGTGAGTCACCAAGCTATTGATTTGGCAATCGAAGTAAGTACAGAGGCGATCCAAAGCCTCTGACTTCACGCTAGCGCCCGGGTGATTGATCATCTTTGATAGAGTCATCCTGTTCAAACCCGTCTCATCTGCGACCTCACCTATCGTGATTCGCCTCTTTTCACTGAATTCCTTCTCAGCAATCAGTTCTTTCAAGTGATATCGAAGCACCGAACACCCTTTGATCATTTAAATAATCAATTAATGCTTGCAACATGCCTTACTTTTGATTATTTTGATAATCAAGTGATTGCAGCAGTAATCATTTGCCCAGATTTAGACAGAGGATTTTCGCATGAGCATGACATACCTGACAACTGAGGAGCTGTCCTCAAAAATCAAATATGATCCTAGAACCATCCGCCAACAACTCAAAGATAGCGTGCTTTTAGAAGGCCGCCATTACATTCGGCCCTTCGGCGGCAGAAAGATTCTCTACTTATGGGAAACTATCGAAAAAGACATGCTCGAAGGATCAGAGTCGAACTTAGCAATCCCCTTTGCAAATGGAGGGGTCTCACATGGCTAAGATCAGAACTCGCAAAGAGACCAATAAACTCTTCATCGACTTTAGAATCAACGGAAAGCGTTTTCGCGAACAAACGCTGCTGGAGGATAGCCCACGAAACCGGAAGAAACTCGAAGTCTATGTCCAAAAGATGGAGGCTAAAATCCTCCTCGGGGAATTCAATTACTCTGAGTTTTTCCCAAATAGCTCAAACACTCAGAAATTCCTCTCATTGACCACGGGAGCTTTGTCCGCATCAAACCACAACCATACTGGCCAACGTCTTAATGACCACGGGCACATATTCAGCGAGTTCGCATACCAATGGCAGCAAGAGAAGCAAGTGGAGTGGCGCGCTTCTCATGCACGCAACATTGAATGTGTTCTCAACAGTTCACTGATCCCGTTCTTTGGACAAAAGTCGCTCCAAGAGATAACCAAGGCTGAAATACTGACATTTCGCTCAGAGCTTGCCAGTAAACCCGGTCGAGGTGCCCCGTTCCGCTCACCCAAGACGATCAACTCCCACATGACGATCCTGAAGTCGATTCTTGAGGAAGCATCAGACCGTTATGGCTTTGAAAGCCCTTACAAGAATATCAAGCCACTGAAGCTGCAACGCAGTCATGTTGAGCCGTTTTCACTTGCCGAAGTAAATCAAATCATCGGTGCGGTGAGGAAGGACTTCAAGCACTACTACACGGTGCGCTTTTATTCGGGGATGCGTACCGGAGAGATCGATGGCCTGCGCTGGGAGCATGTGGATTTTGATCGCGGGCTTATTGCGGTGCGCGAAACGCTTGTTGCCGGCAAAACGGAATACACCAAGACTGATGGAAGTCAGCGGGATATCCCCATGCTAGGGCCGGTGCGAGAGGCTCTCCAGGCGCAGTTTGTCGCAACAGGTAAGCTCAGCGCTTACGTGTTCTGCAATACTGAAGGTAAGCCCCTTGACCATAATAATGTAACCAAGCGCGTTTGGTACCCGCTCCTGAGGCATCTGGGCCTTAAGAAACGGCGCCCCTACCAAACCCGTCACACTGCAGCGACGTTGTTGCTCGCAGCAGGCGAAAACCCTGAGTGGGTTGCCCGATTTCTCGGCCATGCCAGCACCGAGATGCTCTTCAAAGTGTATTCCCGGTATATCCCTAACCTTACAAGAATGGATGGCTCTGCTTTCGAGAAACTACTAACAATCCAGACAGCCCCTGACCTTACCCCCAAAATGGAGGATCGAGACCATGTCTAAGTCTTGGACTAATGCCCCTGTAAACGCATCAAGCAAAAAAGACGGCATCCGCCTTCTACAGACCCGTCGCCTAGACCATTGTCAGTTCCGCGTGCTAGGGCGACATGACCGATTGGGTGAACACGGCGATCCTCGATGTTCGCTTCGACTGGGGAATCTCGCTGGCACTGCCCTTATTCACATAGACCCACTGTCTTCGCCTCAGTGGTGGCAAAGCCTCAAACATGGCGATGTGATTTCAATCTCTGGTGAGCTGCGCGCCTTCCCCAGTCAGTGGGAAATCTTGGCAGAATCGGCATATACACCATGCGAGTCTGAACTGAGACCCACCGCACTTTTCCCATGCGACTGGGTGTTACCCGCATTCAAGCCGCAACTGAAGGCTGTGGTTCGCCACTGGAACAATATCAAAGATGATAGATTAAGAGCTTTTCTCGCTAACATTTTCAGCGATGCAGCCAACGCAATGGGCTTTCTGAATGTACCGGGAAGCCTAATACACCATCATGCTTACCAGGGCGGATTGCTCGACCACACTGCTGACATGCTTATTCGATTCGGGGGCTGTCACCCAAAAGCAAACGGAAACTTGGAACGAGACTTGGTTACCACCCTTATCCTGACACACGATATCGGTAAGACCGCAACGCTAGTTGGAGAAGGTCGAGGAAAGCATCAGCCTCATGATATGGCTGCGCTTGAGCTAATGGCTCAGCCGCTAGTGGAACTCGAGGCGCGCTCACCTGTATTAGCGAATATCATTCGAGGGTATTTCCGGCCTAGGAGCTGGCTTCCAAAAACTCATCATCGAGCTTATGTCATTGTATCTGGATTGGACCGGAGCAGCGGAGCGAGTAATGATCTTAATGCCCAGCAGTACTCTTAAGATAGTTGTTATAGGTGGACTGGCGTCTAACGTAGCCAAGGATCGGCATTCAGCGTCGCCTCGACAGCGGTCTTTGTCAGCATCTGACTGAACATGTTGAGATCTTTTTCAGTCTTAAGGGTCTTGGCGTCCTCGCGTGTGAAGGCTTCCACTTCTTTCTTGTTCACATTGCTTATCCTCACCCTGTAAGAGTTCATTCTTAGGCGGTCTACTCAGTTTTATTTACTGGCTCTATGCGGTTAACGACTGCCCTTATTCAGAGTCGCCTCAGCACTTGAAGCTCTCGTACTCTGTCGCTAGGGCGCACGTCTGTGTCTCACCCGGCCAGCCCCGCGGGTGCGGGGAACGCCATTGCGCAAGCACATGGCTCTAATCCAATGTCGGTTCAGCCGCGCGGGTGCGGGGAACGCCTGATTTACAATGGCTGGCTTATTGATTCACCCGTAATTTGTCCGAAGATGTTTACCAATAGCTGGCCATTTTGATGGGTTTTTGATCTATTCTTGCGGTTCTTCCGCCTCATTTTAGCTAATGTTCACTAATAATATGGCCGAGTATTGATGCATAAGAAAGCCAAAAATGTCTATAAATAACAGTTGGTTATGAATTTGTAGTCGCTGGTGCTCACGTGTCAGGAGAAAACTCGCTTTCGCTGCTTCAATCAACAACATCGCTACCGCAGAAGACTTAGACATAACACTCCTATCCTATATCTGCAAACAACTCAGCGAGCTCGCCAAGCTCACCGTTATCTCGCATTAGCCATCCTCGAATGCGATGGATTTCTTCCGGCTCAACGGGTGTCGTATGCATGAGACAGTTTCGTAACTCACCAATCGATCGCAATTGAGATATGCCTTCCCAATTCAGTATTTGATTCAAGCCAGGGCTCTGCTTTCTTAAAAATGCGACCAACTGATGCTCCGGAGATGTGCTGGAACCCGGTCGAATACCGATAGAGAGAGTCTTCACCATCGCCCCTAAATTCATTTTGTCTCGGGCGCCTTCAATGAAAGCTGAGAAAGGTGTCTCACGCGTAAATCGGCACTCTGTTTGATAGCGCACTTTGAACTCATCGAACGATTGGTTGACCGCGTCTTCGAACCATTTCATGAGATAAACTACAGACGCTTCTTCGTGCTCTGATACAAGTAATTGAAAGGCTTTTGCTAAGGAAGGTCTGCACAACCTCTCCCTTTTATAAAATATCGCCAA